>ENA-UOOE01001404-UOOE01001404.1-fermentation-metagenome-genome-assembly--contig:-NODE-1404-length-20514-cov-6.586539_pt1 | contig 20514 bp, 19 predicted proteins | sample MGYA00245776_ERZ724021 | MGnify/ENA primary metagenome ERZ724021 (study PRJEB28704, sample SAMN03018321) | fermentation metagenome | biome: anthropogenic terrestrial biome; feature: soil; material... | reverse complement strand
AAAAACAAAGACAAAGATCCTACCATTTTCATACTTTTCTTTATTAATTTTTCTTTTTTTAAAGATTTCATTTCTCTTATATCCCCCTAACATTAAAGTATTAATTTATAACTTCTACAAAATATTAAATTTTCCTTCTATAATTTATAAAATTTTCCTTCTATAATTTATAAAAAAATAAAACTTAAGAAAATTAAGACTTATTTTTCCTAAAGTTTTGATAGGTCTTCAGTAAGGCTTAATCAACTAAGTTTATAATAAGATAAAATCAGCTTGTCCAGTTCTTGACTTACAGATAATATTTCTTCATAAGTAAATTTACCTGAATCTAACATAGTATACAGTTTAACTCTTGTTTTTTCTAACAATTCCTCAATTTCTTTAATCTTATTCATATATTTTACATCCATACTAATTTATTATTAATTTGCAATAACTTAGATATTATATTATAAAAATAAAAATTATACAAAACAATTTTTGGAAATAATTTGGAGTACAAATTGTACATTACAAAAACAAATTCACTAGAGAAAAATCTCTAGTGAATGAAACTTCATAAGACCTATAGATAGCCTATCAAGGTCACTAATATTTCCTGGTGATGGCAGCCTTACAGCTTATGATAATATTGATTTTACAGCCTCTTTGATGCTTCATATGCAAGAGGAGACCTTTCACATTCATCATGTTTCAAAGTTATCTGATAACACAACTTACTTCCTTTCATCTTTTCTGAAGCATAACACAACCCGTTAGATCTTGAATCTAAAAAGGCTTGATCTATTTGCTCTGGATCTCCTACTAAAAGCAATTTTGTACCTGCTCCAGCTCTTGTTATAATTGCCTTTACCTGTTTTGGAGTTAAATTTTGAGCTTCGTCAATTACAAGCCAATTTTTTACAATTGATCTTCCTCTTAAATAACCTACTGCCTCTGTAGTTATAATTCCCCTGTCAAATAATTCTTTTATTTTATCGGCTAATTCCTTTTCATTTTTATATCTTTCTTTTTCATCAGAATCCACTAATATTTCTAAATTGTCCAATATCGGTCTCATAAACGGCGATATTTTTTCCTGTTCTGTACCTGGAAGAAATCCTATATCTTCATCCATAGTAACGTTAGGTCTGCATACCAGCATCTTTCTATACTTACTTTTGTCTTCTTCCATTATACTATGGAGGCCTACTGCCAGTGAAAACAAAGTTTTTGCAGTTCCTGCAGGACCTTTTATTATCACAAGTGGAGCCTTTTCTGCATTTGTTAAAAGTGCCTCCAACATAAATTTCTGCCCTACATTTCTAGGAACTATTCCAAGAGGCGTGCTATCCTTAAAACAAAGTTGAACTATTTCTTTACCATCAAATCTCCCAAGGGCAGTTTGTTTTGGATTACTTAAACAATGTATTATAATAAACTCGTTTACGTAAAGAGGTGGAGTAAAATATTTTACAGTATCCTCATTATAACAAGTTATTTTATCAACTTTCATATATTTATTACTGTAAAAATCCGTTATATCTTTTTCAGACGCGTATACATCTATCCTTCCTGTGTACTGACTTTCATCTTCTGGAACAACTTTTTCATAAAAATCTTCTACCTCTATATTTATTATATCAGCCTTAATTCTTTCAAATATATCCTTTGTTATCAAACATACATTTTCTCCACTTTCTTTAAGGCCCTTACACACCTGTATTATTCTGTTATCTGGTTTGTTTTTGTCCCAAGCTGGAGGCAGCTGTACATCATAGTGGTTCATTTCAACCCTTAGCTTTCCGCCGCCTGGCAAGTTTACTCCTTGGTTAAGTTTACCACTTTTCCTAAAATCATCTATAAGCCTAGCTGCATACCTAGCATTGGCACCAAGATCATTTTTGTTCTTTTTAAATCCATCTAGTTCTTCCAGTACCACTTCAGGTATAACCACGTCTCCATCATCAAAAGTCAATATAGCCCCCGGTGAATACAGAATAACATTGGTATCTAAAACATAAGTTTTTTTCAAAGCCATTCCTCCCCTCTACCATTATTATAATATATTCATTTAAATATATAAATGAATTAAATTTCATAAACTTTAAAAACATATTTTGAATTATCAACATAAAAATAAGCACCAGTAATAACCAGTGCTTATTTTTTATAATATAATAATTGGGGATCAAAATATTATGTTATTTTTGTTTCATCGGTATATTGTTAATATTAACTATTATATGTGACAATATGGTGTCACATATGTTAAATAATTATTTACTTTTTTAATACTTTATGAATTAAAATATTTTCAACTTAACACTGATAAAAAGGGGGTGTTGCAATAGCAATTTTTTAGATTGCTTTGAACAGCCCCTTTTTATCATATATTTACTTTAAATTTTCTTCATAAGCCTGAATCATTTTTTTAACCATATTTCCACCTACAGAGCCTGCCTCTCTTGAAGTTAAGTCTCCGTTATAGCCATTCTTTAGGTTTACTCCAACTTCTCTAGCTGACTCCATTTTAAATTGATCTAATGCTGCTTTAGCTTGTGGAACTACTAGGTTATTACTATTTGCCATATTACTCACTCCTTTTTATAGTAAACTTTACTGCTTACATTTAAAGTTTCTACATTTTAAAAAAAAATTACTCTAGGTAATTGAATGAATATTTAGTACTTGTTTCAATATAAACTAATAAACATAAGTATTTTGAATTTTTTACTGTTTTATCCGATGGCTACCTACTGTAACACTCCCACTAAGCAAGATTCATTGATAATAAGAAAGTAAGCACTGTTAGCTACCAGTACTTACATCTTTCAATAGATACATATAATTATACTACCCTTATTTTCGCTAAGGTCATTTCCCTAGGACACTATTATATTACCCAATATCTCCAATAATATGACACTATATACATTAGATAAATATTACTATAAACCAATTTGGATAAAAAATAATCATTTTCATAATAGTAGATTTCATACTATATTTTATAAGTTGTGAAGATAATAGATTACAATTACAATTAAATTAGTTAAACTATTTAGCATCAATTATAAGGAGCATTGTAAAATGTGGAAAACTTATGGAAGATTTATAATAAATGTCATACTTATATACATGATTTGTTTTTTAATCTTACTGCCAAAATCAGTTCAAGCTGCTTCTGGACAAGTTTCTAGAATCGGTGAAGTTAATAGATATGCAACTGCTGCTAAAAGTGCAACTACAAATTGGACCAGCAATAAAAATGTAGTATTAGTATGCGGTGAAGTGTATGCAGATGCGGTAAGTGGGGTAACCCTTGCAAGGAAATTAGATGCTCCTATACTTTTGACTACTTCTAAAAAGCTTAATTCATATACTAAATCTGCATTAGATACATTAAAACCACAAAACATATATATTATAGGAGGAACTTCCTGTGTATCACAAGATATAAGGGATGAACTTAAAAATTATGGCTATAATTTAATAGAATTAAGTGGAAAAAATAGATATGAAACCAACATATCTGTTGCTAATGAATTGGTCAAATTAGGTATAAGTCCTGAGGATGTTATGCTGGTTTCAGGGGCAGGATTTTCAGATGCTCTATCAGCTGCACCTATCGCAGCAGCTAAAGGACAAATTCTTTTACTTGGAAGTAATGATGTCGACTCAATGGCACCAGTTTTAAACTTCATTAAAATTAACAATTCAAGCACTACCGTTATTGGCACACAATACGTACTAAATGACGACATATATAATAAAATAGGTGCTGTTAAAAGAGTAAATGGTGGCACTAACAGGTTTAAAACCAATTTAAATATGTTAAATGAATACCAGGATATACTAAAAAATGATAAACTATTTATAGCAAATGCAGGCGGAGAAGACTTTCCAGATCCTCTTATAGCTTCTTCTTTAGCAGGTAAATGGTCATCCCCATTAGTACTTATAGATGGTGAAAACTCACAGTCTACAGATGAAGCTTTAAACTACATAAAAAGCAAAGCAACTAATTTAACGGATTTAAATGCCATAGGTGGAAAAAATGTTATTTCAGATAATATTATATCAGAGATAAATGATGCAATTTCTCATGACACAATTTCAATAACTACAAATGGACTAAATCAAATTAAGGTTACATTTAATACTGAAGTCAACAGAGAAACATCGGAATCTCTAGGAAACTATCAAATTAATGGAATTGATCTTACCTCGGATATGTCTTCAGCTTCCCTACAAGATGATAATAAAACTATACTAATTACCCTGGCAAATCCATTCTCACAGTATAAAAATGTGATCTTTACTGTAAAAAGTACCGTACTAGATAAGAATTTAAATGTGTTAACACCTAAAAAAATTGAAAAAGAAATTAACTTTTTAGACACAACTACACCTAAAATACAATCACTGACACTGTATGGCAATAATAAACTAATACTTGAATTTTCAGAACCAATAAGAATAAGTACAGATAATCTATCTTCTATAAAAATCAATGATATAAGCATAGTAGGTCTTGGTTTAAATACATCCATAAGTACTTTTTATGGAAAATCAGGTGTGTGGTCAAATAAAGTAGCACTTTATTTTGATACACCACTTAAAGAAGGTGTCAATATTTTTAAAATTTCCCAGGGAATCTCCGGCAAAGGCTTTGATAATGCTGCAGGATTTCCTATAGAAGAAACTTTTATAAATTTTAATGTTAACTCATTAAAAGATAATCCTCAAATTACAGAAGCTAATTATACTACAGATGGAAGTATCTATATAACTTATAATAAATCTATGGATACTAAAACCGCACTTAATATAAATAATTATAAAATAAATGGGAATGTAATAACCACCTCTTTCATAGATTTTTGTCCAGGATCAAATGATAACACAGTTGAAATAAGAGGCATAAATTCTTTGCTCAATATTGGAAGCAATATTGTAAGTATTTCAGATAATGTTAAAGATGCCTATGGAAATAATATATGCGACAACTCCAATACAAGTTTTGAAGTTGAAGATAATACTGTGAAACCACAAATCACACAATTTAAAATGCTTGACAGTCAAACAATAATCATAAAATTCAACAAGTATGTAATGAATATATATGCAACCAATAAATCAAATTATAAATTACTTGATTCAGATGGAACTGATATAACCTATAAAATTGATAAAATAACACCAGCTACTGGGTTAAGTAACGATAACACAAATACCTATAATATTAAATTTACAAAAGATAATGCTCTATCAGACTTAAACTATACTCTATCCATAAAAAATATTATTGACACTAATTTAAAGCCTAATGTGATGGATGATTATACTGTAACCTTCAATGGAATAGATGATTTAAATCCAAAAGTTACAGCTATAGTTCAAAAACAAGACGATCCTCATAAAATAGTTGTTTTCTTTAATGAAGCCATGGATGTAAATTCACTAAAAAATTCCTCAAATTATTATTTTGTAGATGGTACAGGTGATACTGAAGCATTGCCTTATAATGCAGTGATTACCCCTGGTGAGGATAATACTTACGTGATCATTAAATTTCCATCTAATTATATATTAAACTATGGGACTTCGGAAAATAATGTACTCAAAATAGGTGTTGAATATGTTAAGGATACATCTCTAAATACTTTATCGGGAATAGCTTATGTTGATAATATAAGCAGAGATTATAGTACAGGACCGTCCCTTGTTTTAAATACTGTAAAATTTTTTTACAATGGTGATGATTTAAAAGTACAATTTATTCTAACTTCTGATCTAGAAAATTTAAATCTAAATGATTTTAAAGTTGCAGGAATGACGCCTGATGGTGCCACTATATCTGGCAAAAAAGTAATTCTTACTTTTACCAATGGAATTCAGGATAATGCAAAGATAAACACAATTAAATCAGATGGAGTTAATGCACTACTTACAATTAAAAATCCATATTCCACAGATATAGCAGGGCGTACACTGAAGGAAGGATCCGATAAAGTATACAGCATGCTGCTTCCTCCAAGAATTGATTCAAGTTTGTGGTCAGCAAATAGCATCCAAGGAAATAACTCCGTAACAATAGCATTCGATGAGGATATAGATGATACTATTTATGGATTGTACTACGATGATTTTATCTTTACAAAAGAGAGCACTGGTGGAAAACTGAGCCCTACCTCTGTATCAGTTAATGGTAAAAATGTAACTTATAAATTTGAAGACGCTTCTATAAAATCTGGAGATAGAATTGACATTCATGCTGCATTGTCTCCTACAGATATTAATATACAAAGTAAAAAAGATGCCAGTGGAGAAAATTATGTGTACATTCCATCAAAATATGATTTGAGAATAAGGACAGTAATTTCCAATTAAAATCATTACAACATTTAATTTATATGGATTTTCTAACTTAGAAAGTCTATATCTTTTATTAACAAATTTGCAATTTAAACATAGTATATAATATAAATATTTTTATGGAGGTACTACATGAATACCAATTCTACTAGCGACAGCAGTAGCAAAGAAAATGATGAAAACTTCGATGTTGCCCAAAATATATGTCCATATTACTCAATGTCTTATTATGACGAACCAATAGAGGACGAATATGAGGACGAAGATCTTGATGAATATGACTTTGATCCTGACAACGACGGATATAGACAAGGGAGACCTAGAAGAAGACGCAGAAGGCGCAGACCTAGAAGAAGACGTAGAAGGATTCATAGACCTTTCATACCATTCGTATTTCCTGTAATTATGTATGATGATTATGACGATTGGTTCTAAATTTTAAAAGGTAAACTTAAATAGGTACTAGCAATTTGCTAGTACCTATTTAACAATTCTTTTATTTTTTTCTTTATCCAATTATATAGTCAGATTAAATCACTGTAAAACATTAAAATTACTGCAAGTTACCATAAATAATATCTCCAATATATTTATAACCTTTATCACTAGGATGTGCAGTGTTTGTTCCACTTCCACCTGAATAATCGTTTTTAGCCATTCCAAACAAACCTTCCTTTTGTGCAGCAGTATAATCGTTAAAATAAGCTTTATAAATGTCTATAACACCTGTATTATAAGCATCTGCTATTTCGTATAAAGACATCACATAACCAGGCCAGTTTGTTGTCCATGTCTCAGCAGGCATTTGATTTGACACCAAGCATACATCACTGCCTCTTTCTTTCCAATAGCTTACTAAGTTTATCATACTCTCCTTATAATTTTGAACAGAAATACCCCGCCCTGCTTCATTAAGTCCAAAAGATAGCAGTACTAAATCTGGCTTTGGTGATACATTCCAAATTTTCTTTGTAGTGTCTGTAGTAAAATAGCTTGCCATTTTACTAGAAATTGCTATCTTGTCTACTTCAATTCCTGTGGTATTTGATGAGGCAATTGCTCCTTCTATAAAAATATTTGATGTTATATTTGGAATTATTACTAATGTATGCGTTGTGTTAGTTAAACCTGAATAAGAAACTTTATGTGAAAAACTTTCTGTTCCTCCTAAACAATCTATAGTACCTACTTTTTTGCCATCTATGGTTACAACAGCCGTACCTCCATCTTTTGCTTTAGAATACAACAAATCCAAACTTGTTCCAGTAAAAACTAAAGTTGCAGTTGAAGTACTTTTATTAGAAATTCCAAAGCAGCCGCCAAAACCACCCACATTAGAAGTAAATTCTTTAGAAGCACCAGAAACACTCCAACCTGTTCCCAATATCCATCTAGGTTTAGTACCAGAAGGCAGAGCTCCTTCATAAATACTAATGAATCCTTCTCCAGCATTTCCAAATTGACTTTGCAAAGATGACTTCACTACACCAACCCAAGATTTGTTTACCTCATCGCTAGAATATTCTCCTCTTGTATTGGACTCACCTATACAATATATTTTCACCTTTTGAGTATTCGTATTTTTTAGCTTATTTTTATATTTTAATAAACCTGCATTTATGTTGTATCCATATTTTTTATAAGGTGATTCCTTATGAATTACTTTTTTTGGCGTCGGTTTAGTTTTTTTTGATATATTAATTTTCATAGCTGAATTTATAAAAAATATGGCACAATATACAGATACAGCAGAAATAACAATTAATACTTTTTCTCGCATATTACGCATATTAATTACTCCTCTATCTATTTTTAATGCTTCTCTTTAATATATGTAGAAATCATACACCAAATACATTGTAAAGTATGAAATTATGAATATATTTATACTTTTGTAAAATACTAAATTTATCTGATACTAAGAACTCTGTTTATAATATCATAAAAGTAGGTGAAATAACTATGCTAGTCATATACCATGACGTGGGAGGTGCCCACTCTACTGCTGTAGCAGCCAATATACATATTGGAAACTTACCAATGGATAAGATACCAAGTAAAAAAGAATCACTTGATTTACCAACTTTCGATAAAATGGAAAAAAAAGACCTTGGACGATTGATTTATATTGGTAAAGATGAGTTTAATGCAGACGTATACACTTTAGCTAGGAAATATGCTCCAGACATAGTAATACCTGCTATTATGGATATGTATTCTATTTTTAATCAAAATACTGATGGACTTATTATTGCAGATACCAAACCAACTGTCAATTTACTTATGAATATAGGAGGATATACTTCAAGAAAATTACACTGGGTAAGTTTGGGAAGGCCAATCGTAACAAAGGGCACACAACAGGCTTACATGGATATAGTCAACCTAGTTAAGGGCGTTAAAAATAATTTAAAGAATCAATAATTGTTAAAAGAGGGCTATTCATATGTAAACTTTTTACACAGAGAAAAGATCCCTCTACTCTTCTATCAGCATCCTTTTAATTACATCATTGCCTTGATAACACCACAAGCCAGCATTTTACCAGATGCTCCAGCAGGTTGAGTTCTATAATCGTCTGGACTTTCATGTATGATTACGGATTTTCCAATAACCTGACCAACATTAAATTTATTTGTAAAGAAAGTCATTCTGGAATAACCATTATTAGAAAAAAGAACAGGAAAATCTCCTGCATGATTACCATGAGGTTGGTTAGTTGGATTCCAGTGCCCTCCAGCAGGTTTAAATGGTTCTGCAGGATTACCTATGGCACATGTACCGTTTTGATGTATGTGAAATCCATGAGGTCCAATTTGCGGATTCCCATCCACAGCAGGCCTATAAGGGGGTAATCCATTGACTTCTACAAAAACCTCAGTTCCTCCACGTACCTGAGTAAAGGTTACAGTGCCTTTTATACTAGGGGCTAAAGGTCCTCCGGTTATATGAGCTACAGCTTTTCTAGCATGTATATTCATATCACCTCTATATCCACAATGATTGTGATTTACAAAGGGACATTCATATTCGTGAAAATACATAATATCCTCCAAATTAAATACTTCAATTTATGTTATGTAAAACTTTCAAAATAGTTACAAAAGATCGGTGCATTAAATAACACACTGATCTTTTTGTAACTAAACTAATGAAGGTTGACGAACTTCCTTATATATAGATGACATTGTATTTATTGTACTTTGGGGTGCCGGCTCTAATGGATAATACCCCTTTTTGACCATATACTGCCAAACTTCATAAGCATGATTGCAGCTCATAGTAAATGCATCCTTTAAAAATTCTCTTAAACCAGGATTACTAGCTTCCATAGCAGACCACGCATATTCCCTTCCTGCCCTTTTTAGAGTTAAGAGATAGGCAGTTGCTATTTCTCTATCGTTCATCTGCTGAATATCTGTTCTCGGTGTAATTGATGGGAAATTATTAGTTGGTGACTTAGTATAATCCTGTAAAGTTTTAACCAATGATGGTACATTTAATTTTTGTGTAGGACCAGTAGCTTTACTCAAATATTCAACCTTTATATTATAATCTTGAATATGTGCTGGAAAGTGTGCTTGAATCATAGACTTTAGTTCCTGATCCTGAACCACATTTATAAACATAGCCATATTTGTTATAGAATTTACACAACTTATAGTTAATTCATGTAAATCATGTATTTCATGAGCAGCTAATTGCATAATAATTACCTCCTAATTCAAAGCTTGCTTATTTCAAATCATTGCTACAATAAATAATTTTCCACTAGGATATCTATTTTATACTACAACCTTTTAGTTTTCTATAATAAGTTTTCAAGTTATGTATATAAATTTCTTATATAAGAAAAATAATAATTATAAATTTCTTAAATATTTATTATTTTTTACAATTATAAATATTGGAAGGAGTAATATTCAAATGAATAGTAAGAATAATAAGCTGGCAACTATACTAGCTGTTTTTTTTGAAATAATACTAATATCTACATCAATTATTAGCGTTGTATCAAGTCAATGGAAAAACTTTCTTTTGTGTCTACTAACTATTGTATGCCTTACACTTCCTTTTATAATTACATACATTGCTAATAAAAAGAAAATAGTATTACCTCCTAGTTTTCAATTAGCAACATTAATATTTATATTTCTTACACAGTATCTAGGGCAAATAAGGAAATTCTATTTTAGATTTTGGTGGTGGGATTTATTTCTTCATATTATATTTGGTAGCTATACAGTTATAATTGGATTGTATTATATACAAGGGATTATTAGAAAAGATGAAAAAATTACAAAACAGCGATTTACCCTTTTTACTGTAATATTTGCGTTTAGCTTTTCAATCACTTTAGGTACCTTATGGGAAATGTTTGAATTTATAGGAGATTATTTATTTAAAACTAATATGATTAAAGGTGGACTCCAAGACACTGCAACAGATCTTATTGTAAAAATAGTAGCAGCTCTTATTACTTCAATAATATATTATTTTCGTAATTTAAAAAAATAAAATTTTATTAATATATTGAGTAAATATTTAATAATTTTCCATAATAATATATAGAGTAATACATTTAAAACAAATTTGTATCTTCCTCTTCTGGTAAATAGTCATCAACGTTCTATAGTATATATTAATGGCACAAGGACAAAATATTAAGGTAGTATAATTCAATATGAATTATATTTAAACTTTTTATATAAGCCCATTAGTTTAAAGGAGGATAATACTATGAATAAAAATGATAAAAATCTTGAAGAAGCCAAAAAATTAAATCAACAATCCAAACAGGGCAATATGTCAAGTGCGGTGAACACAACTGGTTATAATAGTCCAGATCTTCAGGAAGCTAGACAATTAAACTCACAAGCTTCAGGAAAAAGTTCATCTTCTTTCTCTAATGTTTCAAATAACAACGATTTAGAAGAAGCTAAAAAATTAAATCAACAATCTAGGCAGAAAAAAAGTAAGTAAAAAATGAAGGAGAAATCTTAAGATTTCTCCTTCATTTTTATCCGATGACTACCTGCTCTTTACTCCCACTTCTCCAAGTGTACGTGGCGAGCAGCTACGTCCCTGGATAACGATTTCCCCTAAAGGATAACGCCTTCTAAGTGCTAAAGACACTAAGAAGCCTGTTAATAAGCATCAGGTGGAGTTAAAACTCTATCTGATGCCAAGAACTCTGTTTATTATGCTTTACCTAGCATATTCTATGATAAACTCACTCATTCAAATCTGAAATATCTACTTCAAAATGTTCATTTGTATTTAGATTCTTTACTTGTATCTTACCATCTTTATCTGTATTTATACTTTCGAGCCATACAGGATTATCCCTATATTTTACTTCTATAACTCCCTTAGACTCAACTATTTCTTTTACTCTTTGTTTATCCAAGATTACCACCTCCTATATACTAGGTTCTTATATAGCAAGCTTTTTATACCTTCTAAAACAAAAAGATGTTTCTCCTCAAATTACCAGTATAATATTTTAAGTTCTGCACATTCTATTAGCATAAGGACATCAATGTGTTAAAGTTATTAAATATCTAAGTTTCATATAAACTATAATATTCTTTCTCTAACGTATTGGTATTACCTTTATGCTGGAGATGATGAATCTCCAGCATTTAAATTCTTTGTTTTTGACCCCTATACTACACAATACATCTATTTTGTATAACTTAAACTTCCTAAACATCTTATTCCAGGGATACTAAAATCCCTGGTTTTCATTGCTTTATCTTAAATCTAGATTCAGGAGTTAGTCTATGCTATTTCTCTGTTATTTTTTTTAATTTTTTGCAATTTGGAGGGCATCTTCATTATAACTTACAATTATCACTACTCCTTACAACTATATATAGCCTATATCTAATGTACTATTATATAAATAATTCTGGTTCTCTTCTAGATGCAAACTCCATTTCTAATTCATGTTTATGTCTTAAATAATTTTCATCGTCATAATATTTTGCACCATTAGGACATTTTTTAATACAGGCTCCACATTTAATACAAATACCATTTAATTTAGACACATCATTAGAATCAATAGAACCCATAGGACAGACATTTACACAAAGCTTGCAATCCTTGCAGTTATCATTGGTCTTTGGGGTAACTTTTCTAATATCAACAAGAATACCCTCTTTATTTTTAGGCTTATAATATTTCCTATATGGTTTATTTCCTTTTACAACTATAGGTTCAATTTTATTTTCACCTATTAACTTTTTATATATTTTATCAGCAAATTTCTTTATTACAGACATATCTTTCTCATCAGGTCTATTTTTAGCAAGAATTTTAGAAAATGAATGCTCTCCTATAAACGCACCCCCTGCAATAACTTTAAAACCATCTAATTCAAGAATATCCTTTAATTCTATTAAAGCATCGTCATAATTTCTGTTTCCATAAACAACTACAGCAATTGCTAATGCACCATTACCTGTAATAGAATTTAAGTATTTTAGCAATACATTAGGAACCCTTCCTGCATAGACTGGAACTCCTATAATAACAACATCTTCTTCTGTAAAAAGCACTGATTCTTTTCTAACTTCCGGTAATGTAAAATCAATATTACTTATAACCATTTCTCTATCAACGTTTTCTGAAATTTTCTTTGCTATTTCAGATACTACTTTTTTAGTTGTATCTGTAGCACTAAAGTACATTGTATTAATTTTTTTGTTCATAATTACCATTCCTTTCTCTTGATTATATTCTCTTATATATAAATTATACTCTTATATATAAATTTAGGCATAGTTCAAAATAACCTTAATTACGCCTGTCCCATCTAAAAAAAGCTGCAAGAAATACAACGTTCATTTCCAAATGAGAAATGTAAATTTACCATTATTGATGTTAACAGAGTTAGATCAATATCCTAATATATCCAACCAATTTCCATAATCTTTGCCAGTTAAGAGTTCTAAGGGACTTTTTCCCTTACGTTCCTTAACTTTACTATTTAAATATTTTCCACTATACTACTACACCTAACAATATTTTTTACTAAGATTGACTTATATTTTTTTGCTAGTACCTTAAAGTAGAAAGTTGTCCTAAATTATGTTATATTGTTAGTAAAACATCGCACAAAACTACCCTTAGGAGGAATTACAATGGAAAAAATTTTTCAATCATTGATTAATACTGCACCAGTTATAAGTGAAGCACTTGAAGAAAATACAGTTATCACAATATGGGATAAAAAACAGTGTATATATTGTTTAGATAGTAAAAATAAGAAATCTGTTATAAAAGTTGGGGACAAACTCGATATTAATTTTATTAAAAAGATTGGTGCCAGTGACACTATTTTTAATAAAAAGGAAACGTTTAGAACTGTATTTAATAAAAATGAGCATGGCATAGATTCAAAAGTTACCTTTATTCCAGCACTTAATAAAGAAGGTGAAGTTGTTGGTTTTTTAAGTTTATCAACAAATATAGAAAATATTGTAAAGATTAAAAATTCCTCGTCAGAATTAGAAAGTTCACTTCAGGAAGCAAGTTCAAATATATCAGAAATTACTAATAATGCTGTTCGTCTATCTGAAAAATTAAATTATATCATAGAGAATACCAAAGTAACAAAAAAATTAATAAGTGAAAGTAATGAAGCTATAACTTTAATTGAAAGCATATCAAAACAATCTAATCTTCTTGGACTCAATGCTGCAATAGAATCTTCAAGAGCTGGAGAACATGGAAGAGGTTTCTCGGTAGTAGCAGGGGAAATGAGGAAACTAGCATCAAATAGTAGTGAATCTTCTAAAAAAATTTCAACCGCACTTGCTGAAATGAGTAATAATATGACAGCACTAATAGATACAATAAATGAATTGGGGCAAATAGCTACAAATCAAGCTACTTCACTAGAAGAAGTATCTGCAACAGTAGATCAAATTGCTGAAAATTCACAAACATTGGTTGCTAGTATGAAGCTACGTTAATTATAATGGATTTACAATTAACAATAGACATCCCTTGCCCGAAGATGTACTAAAGCTTTTTATCCAGCTACAATTACTTCTATTCCTCTTAATTTTCTCTTGAAGTGATAGAATATAAAAATTATAAAATACATTGTTTATATGTAATCAATGTATAAATTAAAGAAAATCAATCCGTGTAGCCTAGGCTACACGAGATATTTCAGAAAGGAAGTAATAGAATGAAAACTTATAAAATGAATACAAAATGCGTACAGGCCGGTTACAGACCCGGCAACGGAGAACCACGTCAGGTTCCTATTATCCAAAGTACAACCTTCAAATATGATACTAGTGAAGATATGGGAAAGTTGTTTGACCTACAAACCACTGGCTATTTCTATTCCAGACTGCAAAATCCAACAAATGACTACGTGGCTGCCAAAATTGCCGATATGGAAGGTGGTACTGCTGCAATTTTAACTTCCTCTGGACAAGCTGCCAATTTCTTTGCCCTATTTAATATCTGCAACTGTGGAGACCACATTGTTGCTTCTTCCAGCATTTACGGAGGTACTTTTAATCTGATTTCCGTAACCATGTCCAAAATGGGCATTACCACTACCTTTGTTTCTCCTGATTGTACAGAAGAAGAATTAAATGCTGCCTTCCAACCTAATACCAAAGCAGTTTTTGGTGAAACAATTGCCAATCCTGCCCTTACCGTACTAGATATTGAAAAATTCGCAAATACTGCCCATGCACATGGTGTTCCACTTATCGTGGACAATACTTTTGCAACACCTATTAATTGTCGTCCCTTTGAATGGGGTGCTGACATTATTACCCATTCCACTACGAAATACATGGACGGTCATGGTGCTACTTTAGGCGGAGCCATTGTGGACTCTGGAAATTTTGATTGGATGGCTCATGCTGAAAAATTCCCAGGGCTTTGCACACCAGATGACAGTTACCATGGTATTACCTATGCTGAAAAATTTGGTAAGGAAAGAGCTTTCATTACCAAATGTACCGCTCAGTTAATGCGTGACTTTGGTTCTGTTCAGTCGCCACAGCATGCATTCATCCTAAATCTTGGACTGGAAAGCCTTCATGTACGCATGCCTCGTCATTGCGAAAACGGAGAAGCTGTTGCAGAATTCCTCCAAAATCACCCAAAGGTTGCCTATGTTAACTACTGCGGTCTGCCAGGCGACAAATATTATGAAATTGCACAAAAATATCTGCCAAATGGTTCCTGTGGTGTTGTTTCCTTTGGTTTAAAAGGTGGACGTGAAGCAGCTGAAATCTTTATGAAAAATCTTAAGCTTGCAGCCATTGAAACCCATGTAGCAGATGCCCGTACCTGCTGTCTAAATCCTGCAACAAGTACACACCGACAGATGAATGACGAACAATTAAAGGAAGCTGGTGTTCCACCAGAATTAATCCGCATCAGCTGTGGCATTGAAGACAAAGAAGATTTGATTTCTGATATTTCACAGGCACTGGATTGTATTGAATAATTTTACTCATTGAGCAGGAGGAAAATTATTATTTTATTTTCCGTCTCCGGGTAGACGAGTTGCCCAATTGGCAACTCTAACCCCCACAGAACCTCTGGCGTGCGGATTTCCCGCACCGGACTCTTCAAAAGTTGATTTACAGTACTGCATAGGATTTCATATCACCAACCCATCCATTAGCAATATTATATCATTTTTGCTTAATTTTAGCATATCAATGAATCTTACTTAGTAGGAAAAGCAGAGAACTTAAATCTTTGATTTAAAGTGAATCGCTTTCACAGAGTGCGTGGGAGATAACAGTAGGTAGCCATCAGATAAACTATTTCCTTTGATTATCGTTAATCTATATATAATTCTGCAAAAGACTTTTAAAATCATTTTTTTAGCAAATATTATATAACTTATTTTTAGATATTTTCATATTACTTATTGCAGTTTTTGCTATATTTACTTTTAATGTATTGTTTTATATGATATACTATGAAAATAATACATTATTTTCAGGAGGAAAAAAGCATGGTTGTAGAGCCAATTAAAGATAAAAAGAGGATAAATGCACTGCTTACGTATCTAAAAGAAAAAAATGAAAGGGATTGGCTGCTGGCAAAATTTCAGCTTAATACAGGGCTTAGAATATCAGATGTGGTTAAAGTAAGGGTACAGGATCTAATGACTTCACATTCTAATTTTAAGGACTATCTTGTACTGCAGAAAAAGAAAATTAAATTGAATAACAACCTTAAGAAGACTATAAAGACTTATATAAATCATAATAACCTTGGACAAACTAATTTTTATATCTTCCAGAGTAGAAAAGGCTCCAATGGGCCTATAAGCGTCACACAGGCATATAGAATTCTAAAAGCTGCAGCCGTAGATCTTCATATAGAAAATTTCGGTACTCATAGTTTAAGAAAAACCTGGGGCTACTGGACTTATAAAATGAGTAGATATAACATTGGCCTTATTATGGATACATTTAATCATTCATCCAAAAAGATCACTCTTAGATATATTGGAATAACCCAGGAAAATAAAGATGATCTGTATTCTTTAGTTCAATTTTAATGCATAGTATTTGTATATATTTAGGGTGAAAAAAATATCATAATGAATTTAGATGACAATATCCTAAAAAAATTTTGTGAAGATATAAATAAAAAGGATATTTTAGCAGTTAATAAACCAGAATTTGTAAATGAATTTTTTAAGTTTATTATAAAGGAATTTACACTAAATTTAATTTACTAGGAGGAACCTTATATGAAAATAAAAAGTACTTTAGAAAAAACTACCAAACAAGCTATTGTGAACAAAGTTGTTGATTATCTTGACAAAAACCCAGGAGAAAATGTAAATAAGATATTTGCAGCTATTAAAAAGTTGACAAAAGATAAATCTGCGTTAGCTCAGATTGAGTTTGTTGAGGATTACTACAACAACGATAAGCCCAAGCATGAATTTATCCAAGATATTTTAAAAAATACGGATACTAAATGCTTAAAGAAGTTTTTTACTAATTTTTTTTCAAATGCAAATTGGTATGGTGGTCCTAAGAGGCAAAAATACATGGAACAAGAGAACACTAAAATACCATTTGTTATGCTTTTAAGTCCATCTATGAGATGTTCACTTCACTGCAAAGGATGTTATGCTTCAAGTTACAGTAAAAAAGATGATATTCCGCCAGAAGAAGTTGATAGAATTATAGGGGAGGCAAGAGACCTTGGAATTTACTATATTATTATTCTCGGCGGCGAGCCTTTCTTCAATGATTATCTTCTAGATATTTATGAAAAATATGATGATGTGATGTTCACACCATTTACTAGTGGACTTTTAATTAATGAAAAAATTGCAGATAGGCTCAAAAAATGTGGTAATGTAATACCTATGCTTTCAATTGAAGGATTTGAAAATGATACTGATGCTCGTAGAGGAAAAGGAACATATCAAAAAGCTTTAAAAGCCATGGACATGCTTCATGAAAGAGGTATATTGTTCGGAGTATCTTCAGCAGTTACGAGAACTAATATAAACACAGTACTCAGTGATGAATTCACAGATATGTTAATCGAAAAGGGTTCAAAAATGAGCTGGTACTTTTTATTTATGCCTGTTAATGGTGAGAATGAAGATTTTGATATGATGCTTACAGCGGAACAGAGAGATTATCTTGGGAAAAGATCCAGAGAAATAAGGGCTAATAAGCCATATTTTACTATAGATTTCTTTAATGATGCTCCGTATGTAGGTGGGTGTATAGCAGGAAAATATTTTTTCCATGTTAATTCAAAAGAGGATGTCGAGCCATGTGTATTCTCTCATTTTTCAACAGTTAACTTGAAGGGAAAACATCTAATTGATGCCTTCAGAGATCCTTTTTTCAAAAAATTAAGATCTATGCAACCTTATAATAAGAATATGTTAAGGCCATGTAGTATGATAGACAATACAAATGTTATAATTGATGTATGTAATGAAGTTGGAGCAAAACCGGATGATGCTGGAGCAGAAAAAATGCTTCATGACACTGAATTTCATGAAAAGATAACGAAATCATCGAAAGAATTTGCACCATATGCAGAAAAAGCATGGAAGGAAGTTTTTAATGAAAAAGGTAATGATAGTTTTTCTAAAGGATAATATAAACTATTTTGAATTTGTACTAAGGAAATTTATCCGATTTCACGGCTGCATGGCCAACTTGTACTAATAAATATATTTTTTAATTAAGTTAGGTGGTAATTATATGAAAATAGTTTTTATTGTACCGGCAGCAGATATAAGAAGAAATGCCATATATAGGTTTGGAGACAAAATATATGGACATACAAATAGTATTGTAGGTCCACTTATACTTGGTAGAATTTTAGAAAATGCAGGTCATAATGTGGAAGTATATGAAGAATTGTACAAGGATTTAAATTTTAATAAATTTGAAACTGCAGATTTGATAATGATATATACAATGACTTCTAATTCTACTAGGGCTTATTGCATTGCAGATTATTTTAGGAATAAAAAGCATAAGAGAGTTATAATAGGGGGAATACATGCTTCAAGTATGCCGGAAGAAGCTTTGCAACATGCAGATCAGGTGATTGTAGGAGAGGGAGAAAGAGTAATTAGGGATGTAGTTGAAGGTAGAATTAAGGACAAAATAGTTTATTCGAAATTTATAGAAAATTTAGATGAAATACCATTCCCAGATTATACCATCCTTAAAACTCCATGTGATGTGGCCAATGTAATTACTTCAAGGGGATGTCCTTTTGAATGTTCGTTTTGCACTACATCGAGAATGTTTCATCCATATAGAAAAAGAACGCCGGATAATGTAATAAAAGAGCTTAAGATGTATAAGAAACAGGGATTTAAATATATGAATTTTGAAGATGATAATTTTACTGCAGATAAAGCAAGAGCTAAAGAGATATTAAGAAAAATGATTTCAAACAAACTAGTATTTAGAGAAACTTTCTTTTTTGGAAGAACGGATATGGCAAATGATGAAGAACTTCTTCAGTTACTTCATGATGCCCATTTAAATAGGGTACTTATAGGAGTAGAATCTTTGAATCAGAAGTCTTTAGACGATATAAATAAAAAACAAAAAATTTCTGATATTGAGAAGTGTGGTAAAGTTCTTCAAAAATATAAAATAAGAATAATAGCAAGTTTGGTACTTGGACTAGATGGTGATACTAAGGAAGATATGGAAAGGGGTGAGCGATTTTGCGAAAAGATAAATGCATATCAACTTCAACCTGCTATTTTAACTCCTTTTCCTAAAACACCTGTCTATGAACAATATGAGAAGGAAAATCGTATGTTAGGAAACGACTGGCAATATTTTGATATGATGGTTGTGAACTTCAAACCTAAAAATATGTCACCCTACGATTTGCAAAGTGAATTTTTTAAAGTGGTAAAAATGTTTTATACTTTTAAGTCATCTTTTAAAATGTTTAGAATTTTTGGATTTGCAGCAGGAATTAGAAGGTTAGGGTTATGGTTTGCAGTTAAGTTTGGAAACATATTCTTTAGAAAAAAATCTAATAAAAAAGATGGAAATATATATAATAAACTAAAAGAAATTTCTAATGATATGAATAGTTTTAGTGGGTAATAATTTTTTGTATAACATTTCCACTTTTACATTGACTGTAATTGCTAGTGAATTAGTTTCCTATGTTTCTCAGCATAATCCGGTAGACGAGTTGCCCAATTGGCAACTCTAACCCCCACAGAACCCAGCGTAAGGATTTCCCGCACCGGGTTCTTTAAAAATTGAATTTTCCCCCCTCCATAAAATTCAAAACAATACTATATTATCGTACTGAAAAAATTTATATTATTCTAGAAGGATGTGACGAACTTCAGGGATATTACTTTAGCAAGCCTCTTTCCGTTAGTGATTTTATTAAGTATGTAAAGCAATATAACAAAATTTAATCTTCATATTTTTCTATAATATTTATTGTATTCAACTTTTTTATCATTCCAAAATCTTCTCCATTTTCTACTTCAATAACTTAATTCTTATGTCGATAGATTTATCCCTAAATTTTTAAAGTTTTATTTTGGGAATCTAAAATGACCTGTTATTCTAGGCATCCAATACATAATTTCGTCACCTTCTCTAGCATAAGGTG
>ENA-UOOE01001400-UOOE01001400.1-fermentation-metagenome-genome-assembly--contig:-NODE-1400-length-20544-cov-4.423252_pt1 | contig 20544 bp, 10 predicted proteins | sample MGYA00245776_ERZ724021 | MGnify/ENA primary metagenome ERZ724021 (study PRJEB28704, sample SAMN03018321) | fermentation metagenome | biome: anthropogenic terrestrial biome; feature: soil; material... | reverse complement strand
ATTTTTTTAGGCGATTTAGGAACTATTTCTTTGCACCAAATTTGACGAAGAACCACCATATGCACCCAGCGATTCCGGCGATATGCACCCACTTGTTAAACTATCATTTTGACAAAGTTATCTTTTTTTTCTTTTGGTATAAGCGCTTAGACCGCCCAATAAATAATGCTACTTTTGTAGCATGGAGAAGGATAATAGATTTAAGGGCGTGAATTCAATCAAGTTCTATCAGCACTTTCAATCAGATGAAGATTGCTACAAGTATTTGTCTGAGATAAAATGGACAGAGGGTTACATTTGCAGGAAATGTGGTAACAGCACATACTGCAAAGGTCATAGGCTTTATTCAAGACGATGTAACCGATGTAAATACGACGAAAGTCCTACAGCAGGAACTATGTTTGATAAACTTAAATTTTCGCTATTAATTGCGTTTCACATAGTATTCAAAATATGTACAAAAAAGAAAGGAATGTCTTCTTTGGAATTATCGGAGGAGTTCGAAATAAGGCAGATGACCGCATGGCAATTTAAATGGAAAATACAGCAAGCAATGCACAGCAGTGGTCGGTTTCCATTACAAGGTGTTGTTCACGTAGATGAATTCCTTATAGGTGAATACGAAGAAGGTAAAAAAGGACGCAGTGGTGATAGCAAAAAGAAATTGGTAGTCGTTGCTTTAGAAATCTTGAGAGAGGAAGGTGTTGGTAGAGCGTATGCCCAAGTTATCAGCAATGCTTCAGCAAAGCAGTTTGAACCTTTTTTCGAAGCCCATATTAGCAAAGAGGCGGAAGTCGTTACAGATGCATGGAAAGGATATTTACCGTTAAGAAAAGAGTATCCATTACTGAAACAGATGCCTTCAAACAAGGGAGCCAACTTTAAGCAACTGCATATTCACATTATGAATATTCAAGGGTGGTTACGGGGGATACACCATCATTGCACGAAAGAACGTCTACAGGGTTATCTGGATGAATACCATTACAGATATAACAGACGGGAATTTATGGGGTCAATCTTTGATTTGACCATACGTAGAATGATGAAAAATGAACCAATTAGATTATATACAGTGATTTAGACTACGTGGTCTAAACGCTTATACCAATAACCATAAATTCTTCTTTGCTTATTGGCGTCATATTTAATTATGTTTGCCGGCAAAGATCAAAACTTAAAATGTAAACTAAAACGGGGACTTTATCGGGTGATTACGGAGAATAACTATTATGTGTGCGATAGCACTCTGGATAAACGAGTAGCCATCTCATAATTCAACTTTGAGATGGCTACAAAATTAAATAAAATCTACCATATTTATTCTGCTTCAAGAATAAATACCGCGCTGTCGTAGATTTTTTGTAACTGGGGATTAATGCCTTCGTTTATGAGATATTCACCAGAAAACACCTTTTTATTTCCCCAAAAACCAGATTTTTCAACATTTAACTCAGTTACTTTATAATTCAATTCAGGATTTAGGCCTTTAAGCTTGATTGATTGTGAGTTGCGAGTACGGCCTTGATATTCAAAGCAGTAATCAAAAACTACTGCCCGTTTTTTATTCTTACTTACATACATTATTGCATATAACCCTTTTCCCTCGTAGGGTGATATGATTCTGTATAAATCACCTTCCATGATTATATCTCGAATCCTATTATAGTTTTCGATAGCTTCCTTTGCAAAAGCTCTCTCTTTTTCTGATAGATCCTTTGGCTGTAACTCCATTCCGAATCGCCCGCTCATGGCCATGTCAAACCTAAATTTAAGCGGAGTAATGTTCCCTGTCTGATGGTTTGGAACAGCCGAAACGTGTGATCCTGTAACCAGTGCGGGATAAATCATATTTGTGCCGTACTGAATAAAAATGCGACTTCGTGCATCGGTGTTATCGCTCGTCCAAACTTCCTGATGATATTTTAAAGCACCATAGTCGATGCGTCCACCACCCGATGAGCATGCTTGTATCAAAATATTGGGATATTTGTCCCTAATTCTTTCATATACGCTGTATAGACCCTGAATGTATTTGATCCAGAAATGTGATTGTGCATCGGCAGTGAGTTGTGCTGAGCCTACTGACTGGACATGTCTGTTTGCATCCCATTTGATATAAGAGATATTATCTGATTGTTTCATCACATCGTCGAATACTTCAAATACAAAGTCTTGTATTTCAGGGTTTGTTAAGTCAAGCAACCATTGTCCACGAGTAGTGGGTACCGGCCGTCCATCCGCCTTAACAATCCACTCAGGATGGTCCTCAGCAAGCTCACTCTTAGGGTTCACCATCTCGGGTTCTATCCAGATACCAAACTTAATTCCCTTATTTATGGCATAATCAGCGAGATAGTCAATGCCTCTGGGCAACTTATCTTGAGTCACCTGCCAATCGCCAAGGCCTTGGGTACTACTACTACGAGGATATTTATTTCCGAACCAACCATCATCCAGTACAAACATCTCGAGCCCCATATTGGCTGCGTCGTCGATCATGTCGGTAATGGTTTGTTCGTTGAATGTGAAGTATGCTCCTTCCCAGCTGTTAAGCAGTGTAGGGCGTATAGTTTGGGCATCGTACACTTGATAACCTCGAGCCCAGTCGTGCAAGTTACGGGAGACCCCTCCAGCTCCTGAAGTGCTGTAAGTATATATCATTTCAGGTGCATGGAACGTTTCATTCGGTGCAAGTCTGTATTCTGACGCATAAGGGTTAATCCCTGCAGTTATATTCAAGATGTCGAACTCGTCTATTTCGAAGTTTAATTTATAGTTGCCGGACCATGCCAAAGCTCCCCCGATAACATCTCCTACATTCTCATTTAAAGGCATGTCAAGAGATAAGATAAATGAGGGATTTTCGGTATGTGTCGTACGTACTCCCATTTTGTTTTCTATACTTTTTATTCCATGGTTTAATAAGGATTCTTCGATAAACATCTCTTGAGCCCAAGCACCATGAAAGGAATTGAGATAATACTTTTTTGCTCGTATAGGTAGATATGATGAGTAAAAGTTATGCAAGACCACACTCTTATTCTGCTTGTTAATTATATTCACTCTTTGAGTAAACACATTCTCCTTAACATATGCTGTAATAATCAGTTCTACAACTAAAGGTAGCTTTTTGTCCTGCAAGGTTATTATTGTTTGCACTACATTATTATCTGTAAGCTCTTTCTGCTGATGTGTAACATATGCCAGCTCAGTGTTTAAGTCGCCATCAGAATGGGTTACCCGTAATGCCGGCTCACGATAACTTCTCCCACCCGCAGCAAGATATCCATGTGGATCGGTTCCGTAATCAATCCTACGGTAGGTTTGTTTATCCAAATATGGTGATGCGTCATCAATTTTTCTCCCAAAATACTGAAAATATACAGTGCTATCTTTGCCTACCGTCATAATCATTGATAGCTCTTCGGTTTGAAGATTAATTACTTTTAATTCATTAATTTCAGAACCAGCATGAACTGTCTCACCTAATGAGAATATCAGAAGTGAAAAGATAATATAGAATTTAAATTTTATCATAGAAATATCTTATAAAATATATTTTTAGTGTTTTGAAAGTTGTTTTATTGAGGATTAAAGAACAATATTCATTTATTTAAAAATTTTCTTCCCTCCTAAATAATACGTACTTTGCTTGTTTGGAGATCGATTAATGAAAATATCCATCAATTTCTTTTCTATTTTTAATGGGAATCAACGTAAAACCGTATGTGAATGCGCTTTTCTTTGGACGAATCAGGTACTCTTCCAGTGGGAGTTTACCCCAGCTATTGTTACCTCCCACACCTTGCATGCGATAGTCGATGAAGAGATCCACAATCTCAGACGAGCGATAGTCGTTGATATGTTTGTTTAGAGGAGCTGTACCTACCGGTTCATCGTTGTTGAGTGACTCTCCGTTTGTGATAGTCTCCAGTAAATAGTTAGATGCATTGAATTCAAATAAGTCATCTGCTACAAAAAGAAGCCCTTTCCCCGACTTTTGGGTTAATGCCAACCAGTGGGTTTCGGTATGATGCCCGTTTTCCTGCGGAAGCACGTAGCGAGTTCCCATTTCGCTGACTTTTGAACTATATCGATCCAGGAAGGTCGAGCTTTTACGGTCGGAGTAGTTCTCCCACGGTCCTCTGCCGTAATATTCTGCTTGTATCAGATCTCCTGTGAGCTGCATACGCATGCCGATACGTGGAATTAACTCTATCTCCGATGTAGTTGCATCGAATGTGTTGGATATATGTATAGTGCCGTTATCGTAGATAGTGTAGGTCACTTCGTTGCTGGCTCCTGCTTCCGGGTAAAGATAGCTATAAGTAAGTGTGGTCTCTTTGCCGGTTACAATCATCAAGTTCTCAGCTTTTAGTTCTTGGTAACTTGCATTTTTCCATGCAGAGAGTTTTTGTGGCAGACTCGCACCATAATCATTTTCTATGGGTGCACGCCAGAAAAATGGGCGGGGTCCTTCGCCATTTTCAATATATTCTTCTCCGTTTACCTTGTAAGAGGTGAGCAACCCACTCTCTCTGTCGAAAATGGCCTTGAAACGACTTCCGCTGACGATCACTGTATTCTCAGACTCTTCAACAGTTGCAGCTTTCATATCACTGATGTTCAGTGGAGCATAATCATTTATAATGAATTGATCTCTGGCTACTACCCATCCTTCCGGAATGAGTCGTTCCTCCTCCTTTTGTGTTACTTTGAAATTAATTGTCAATTGTTCATTCATGTCAGAGTAAAGTGACCAGTTTGGTATCTTAACAGTTACAGTCTCCTGCGGACCTGCTACCACTTTCAGTGAACCATTGGTCAATTCTCGACCGTTTGTTTTTATACTGTAGCTCAACTGATAGCGGTCCAGATCAGTGAAAAAATGTTCGTTGAAGAGCTCTACTGATCCCGTTTCCTGATTGAAATTACGGAACCAAATATTTTGGTACACCTTGCGCATCTCTTCAGTGTGTGGTTTGACACTTCGGTCTGGAAAGACCACACCGTTAATACAGAAAGTTCCAGAACTGGGGGTTCCCAGTGGTCCGAAGTCTCCACCATAAGCCCAGAAACGTTCTCCCTCTTCATTAATTTTTTCTATGCCTTGGTCGACCCAATCCCATATAAATCCACCCTGTAGCAATGGATACTTTCTGATGAGGTCCCAATACTCTATGAAATTACCGAGACTGTTTCCCATTGCATGGGCATATTCACACAATATTAGCGGTCGATCGGATAAGGGGTCTTTTGCGTATTCCTCAATTTCATCTGGGGTGTCATACATCGGTGCGAATATATCGGTGTTCCACTCCATTACTGCCCTTTCGTACTGAACGGGTCGTGAGTTATCACGACTCTTAATCCATAGGTAAGTCTGGTAGAAGTTGTAACCGTTACCCGCTTCGTTCCCCAGTGACCAGGTGATCACGCAAGGGTGATTTTTATCTCGTTCCACCATTCCAATAGTGCGACTCATATGGTCTTCCAGGAAGAGAGGATTGTTACCAAGTGTTCCTCCTTTACGGAGATCATATCTCATTGCATGGCTTTCAATATTTGCTTCATCAATCACATAGATTCCATACTCGTCTGCTAGGTTATAGAAGAGTTCTGGTTGAGGGTAGTGGCTTGTACGCACAGCATTAACATTGTATTTTCGAAACAGTTCAAAGTCCTTACGCATCAGTTCCTCAGTGACATAATGACCTGTATGCTCATTGTGTTCATGCAGGTTCACTCCTTTCAGAAGTACCGGTTGTCCATTAACCAGGAACTGGCGATTTTTTATTTCAGTAGTTCGGAATCCTACTTTCAGAGCTGTCGCTTCAATTGTGGAGCTTTTTTCGTCCATCAACTCAATAGTTAGAGTATATAGATTTGGAGTCTCAGCATTCCACTTTTTTACATCGGGGATAACATTTTCAAAGTGTATCAATGTATTTCCGGCATTATTTTTAGTATGAGATCCATCAGCCACTTTTTTACCAGTCTCATCTGTAAGGCTGTATCTTACTGTGAAAGGCTGAGTTGACTTATCAGACTTAGCAACTGTAACTTCTAATTCAAATTGGCCGTCTGTGTAGTTGGCATCAAGACCGGTATGTGCAAAGATATCAGCCAAATGTGTTTTGGGACGGGCATAAATGTACACGTCTCGATCGAATCCAGAGAGTCGCCAGAAGTCCTGACACTCCAGATACGAGCCACTGCTCCAACGATGAATCTGTACTGAAAGGATATTCTCACCTGCTTTAGCATGTTCGGTCAAATTGAAGCGTGCCGGCAGCTTCCCCTCTTTGTTCATGCCTATAAACTGCCCGTTAAGATAATAGTAGGCTGCTCCCTTTGCTGCTTCGGCAACAAGAATAAATTCTTTTTCATGCCAGTCTTCTGGAAGGGTAAACATTTTTCTATAAGTTCCCGTGGGGTTGAACTCTTCCGGCACAAGTGGGGGGTTGGGTTCGTCCCAATAGGGGGGGTGTCCCGGTGAGGTGAATTCGTATGGATGGTTTACATAGATGGGTGTACCGAAACCCTGCAGTTCCCAGTTCCCTGGTACACGAATATCATTCCACTCGCTATCATCAAAGTCAGTCCTTTGAAATCCTTCTTTAGGGCGTTCATTGAACCAATCTGTATATTGAAATTTCCAATTACCATTAAGTAGTATCACATTGCTTCCTTTAGTTGTATAAGTAGCATTAAGTGCATCCTTCAGGTCAGAAAAAGAGTAAAATGTTGCCCGTGGATCCTCTCTGTTAATTTGCAACAACTTCGGATTGGTGATCTCCGCATAGCGGTCTGATTGCTCTTGGGCATTTGTTATAAAGCCAACCAAGCCACCAGTAATCAGGAATAGGAGTGTGAATAATTTTCTCATACAATTTTTAGTGTTTATTTTTGATTTTCATACAAATTTTGTTGTTAATTTTCGCTCTTTGATAAGAGTGATTTATGGGATATATTCATTGCCAGAAACTTTGATTGCCATACACTGGGAAATACATTCTGTATTTGATTAAAATTAGATGTGCTTTATTTTCAAGAATTTTATTATTATAGACAGACTTTGTACCAGTAGTATAGGAAAGTAAACTAACACTTCAAATATAAATAAAACTGCATAAAATTAAAACGCAATTTAAATAGAATTGTTTTTTTTTAATACAATCGAAAAACCACCACCTGGTGCCAAGAACAGGTTAATTTTATCCTTTGATGTGACCTTTCTGTTCTCCCTGCGATAGTCACTTCCTTTACGGTGAGCGTTGGCACCATCGCGAAATAGGGTCATCTCATATTGACCTGCGGGAAGAAAGGATAGATCAACCGTTAAATTTCGGCTCTCCCAATCGGTGATACCACCCACATACCAGTCGTCCCCACTGCGTCGAGCTATGGTCAAATGTTCACCGACACTTCCATCAATGGGCATTGTTTCATCCCACACAGTGGGGATGGATGCTATAAATTCAAGTGACTCCGGTTCACGCATGTACTCGGTGGGACTATCACAGAGCATGTTGATGGGTGAGTTGAATATCACATAGAGCGCCAGCTGACGACAGCGGGTGCCTTGACTCATTGGCTCTGAATATACTGGTCGATAATTTTTAAGAATGGCGTTTCGCATCGCTCCCTGGGTATAATCCATTGGTCCAGCAACCATTCGGATGTATGGCACGGTTACATCGTAGGTAACCATGTCGACACTCTCGGGCGACCACTTCAGTTGTTCCAGCCCATGAACACCCTCGAAGTTGAGGACGTTGGGCCAAGTGCGATTTAGGCCAGTAGGCTTGTATACACCGTGAAAATTGAGCAGTAGTTTGTAACGTGCTGCGGTCTCCGAAGCGCGATAGATAAAGTCAACCATATCCTGATCATCACGATCCATAAAATCTACCTTGAAACCTTTAATTCCCATATCAGCGTAGTGGCGGCACACCTCCTCCATATCTCGGTCGAAGGCGTGGAAACCAGCCCAGAGGATAATACCTACACCACGATCACGACCGTATGCTATCAGCTCGGGTATATCTATCTCAGGGATCACCTGCATCAGATCAGCCTGGAGATTTACAGCCCAACCCTCATCGAGGATTATATACTCCACACCATGTTCTGAGGCAAAATCTATGTAGTACTTGTAGGTGTCATTGTTGATTCCGGCTTCGAAATCTACGCCATATATGTTCCAATTGTTCCACCAGTCCCAAGCCACCTTGCCTGGTTTGATCCAGGAGTTGTCAGAAATTCGTGAGGGGGAAGCAAGACGGTAAATCATGTCGTTGGCTGCCAGCGCCGCATCGTTCGAGGGAACCACGCAGACACGCCAGGGAAAAGTGCGACTCCCTTTAGTTTTTGCTATGTAACCTTCTCTTTCAGTGACACGCATCTGTAGATTGTTGTGCCCACCCTGCTCCAATGAGGCAGGAACTTGAGCAAAGTGACCCTGCAATGTATTAGGCAACTGGTCATCGGGAATTATGTACATTCCGGGATATGATTCTAGATCTGCCTCTGTGATTAGCAGTCGTTTACCTTCAGCAGCATCGACCAGCATCGGTAGGAATATTAGTCGCTCACCGTCGATTTTTGAAATAGGTTTATAATCGTAGGTATTCTCGAATGAGCTTTGTAGCTGATCACCACCCAGCCCCCCCTTCACGTAAGGTACCCAGGCATGACTGTCACCAGTGAATCTAAAGGTGGCCTGTTCGGATTTAACGGTGATCTCATTTTTGCGGCTGGTATGGAAGCGATAGGCTACCCCGTCGTCATAGAGGCGAAAAGTAATTCCCCAGTCCCCGCGAAAGTTAAGTAACAGCTCATTGTATTTGTTTTTCAATTCTGATGATATCCAAAAGGGTGAAGTTATTAACTCCTCCTTACTCTGTCTTTTGGCACGATGCAGACGTGCATTGGGCCCAAGTTGCTCGTCATCTTGTAGGGTTAGTGAAATCGTTGAGGGTTCAATTAGTGTTGTACCGTCGTACGACAAACTCCAAGTGAGCTCTTTTCCCACGGTGATTTCAGCAGTCATATTGCCATCGGGTGAAGCGAGGCTGTATTGATTCTTAGCAAATAGACTTGCTGTTACGAGGAGTGATAATACCAATAACTCTAAATGTTTTTTCACTTTCATTTCAATTTATCAAAACATAAAACCATATTTATCATAAATTTTTATTTTGTTTTCAAAATAAACAAAGATTCTTAGTCGATCATAAATATTGGTGAGAGGCTCATCCCCCACCAATATTTACCGCCATTCAGATTGTAAACTAAAACTAAAACTAAAACTAAAATTAAGCTATAATATTCATACAAATTGTATTTTAATGATTACAAGTTTTTACTTAAGTTTTAGCTATCATATTGTATTAATTCAAAATATTCTTAGTTATATTCATATTTTCTAATGCGACTATTGCCAAAGTCTGAAATATACAGAGCTGTACCATCTTTATTCCAAACAAGACCTCTGGGATCGTTAAGAGTAGCTTCTCCTTTTTTGCCATCTTCAGTTCCTTTTACTCCAGGGATTCCAATTATTGTCTCTACAATTTTAGTCTCCAAGTTTATTTTACGAATCACATGATTGACAGCATCAGAAACATATAAGTATCCATCTTTACCGAACTCCATTTGCCATGCTCTGCCAAAGCCAGCGGTAGTAAGATCTCCATCATTTAGAGTCAAGCTTGTAGCAGCGGAGTTTGATCCCGCACTGTTCAATCTTACAAAGCGATTGCTCGTATTGGAAATATCTAAAGACCATGGACCATAGCCAATACCAGCACTATTAACATGACAATATAATGTGTTTGAATCATTTGGATCAAAAATATAAGCATATCCGTATGGGTGAGCTCCCCACTCATAAAAAACTTCTCCTTCATTTGTTTCAGGGTTAATTCTGTATATTTGTCCTAAACTGTTACCAGCGAAATAATACAAATATCCGTCAGTATGATGTATTATGCGATAAGTCCAAGTACTTGATATTGGTTTAGAATCAGCATATGTTATTACGTGTGGCTCAAGCTCCCAATTGTTTTTTGGGTCTAAAGTATAATAACTTTCACCCGCAAACATATCATTGGCAATGTAAACAACATTATTAGGTCCCACTGTTGGAGCATTAGGCATTATATCATTATTGATATCATACGGTTCATTCCTTGGAAGAGGACCATCTGTTAATGAAACGATTGAATTTTCTTCTTCGTTAATCTTAACAATATATAGCTGGTCATTTCCACTATCTCTATGACTTGCGAATATGTTGTTGTTGTCGTCAATTGCCAAGTATCGAGCTTTTATTTGACCCTCAGCAAGGGTTCCCGCTTTAAACGTAGAATTACCATTTCCTGTGAGTGTGGAGAGAGACCATGATTTTCTGTAATTGAATTTAGTTTCGTACAATAAAGAGTTATCTTCAATCAATACACTGATTTCACAAATCTCACCAGGAGACTGAGGAACCTCAACAATTATCTCATTATCTGACACTGATTTAACTATAGCTTCTTTGTCATTAAAGAAAACAGTAATGCTTTCTAACAAATTTCCAAAATTCTCACCAGATAGTTTAACCAGATCAAATTTTTCTGCAGTTACAGGACTGAAATCAGTTAATATAGGTTTTAATTCATTTTGAATTTGTTTAATTGAAACTGTTTGCTTAAGATCTACAATATCCTCTCCAATCGCAATGAATTCGATTTCACCAGTTCTTTCACTCGGGGGAATTGCAGACACTGTGAAATTATAAGTTTTCGTTCCAATTATAGTTGTGTTGTCACTTTCATTGTTTATCCAATCAGGTAGAGATATTGAGAAATCATAGTTGCTTGAAATTGTCAATGAGAATGATAATTCTCCATCTATTATATCTACGTGCTCCGCAGAGATCTCCATTGAAGGTTCATTAGACCATTGTGTTATTTCAATACTGATTTCCTGTTGATCAATTGAATATACGGAAACTTTTGCAGTGCGTGTAGTAAAACCATCATTTGGTAGAACTGTTATTCGAAGTGTTTTTCCATTTTCTTTGTCATCTAAAATGGTAGCTTTACACCAGCTATCCGTTGAGCTAACTTTAATAACACTTTGATTAGTAGTAATTTTGACTGTCCTGTTTTCAGCTATTGGAGTAAATGGTTGTTGTAAAAGTGATAAATCTTCAGTAGTTATCTCAAGGATTGGTTCTACTACTGTTTCATTTTCACAACTTATAAACAACACTATTATAGTGAAAAACAAAAAATTTATTAGTGATTTCATAATTATTATTTCATATTTATGTGAGCATTATTTTATTTTGATAAAAAATCTTATATATTATATAATTCTATATGTGGATATGTTATTATCAATCTAACTTTATTGATAGTTCTGCTGAAACCGGTAAATGATCTGAAGGATAACGACCGTCGTTGTAAGTATCAGCCAATACAGCATAATTTTTCACTTTAAAGTGATCACTGACAAATATGTAATCTATTCTTCCATTAGGCTCACCCGAAAACACGCCCCCACCAAGGTTTGTATCTACTGGTCCAACAGGAGGTGTTTCTGTAATATCATATGCATCTTTCAAAACAGTAAGTATAGCATTGATCTGTGGGGATGTGGAAGGTGAATTAAAATCACCAGTACTAATTGCTGGAGCGTCTCCTGCGATTTCTTGTACCTTAGCAGCAAGAAGGGGCCCTGAATTTAATTTTGCTGTCTGATTTCTCCAGTAGAAATGAACATTGAAGAAGTAGAATTCCAAGTTTGTTTCCAATTCTTTGAATTTTGCCCAATAACAAATCCGCTGATCAGATGCATCCCAACCAATACTGGGAATATCGGGTGTTTCACTAAACCAAAAAACACCTTTGTCAATAACTTCATATTTCTCTTTTTTGTAAAAAATCGCATTATTATGTGAATTGTTATTGGATCCTCCGTATGGATGACCAACGAAGTTGTATTCAGGTAAATAGCCTTTAAGATCTGCAAGCTGGGCATCATTTCCTTCTTGTGTTCCTACAATGTCGAAATTGTGGGTTCCAATCAAGTTTGCCACATGTTGCTTTCTTACATCCCAACCGTTACCGGTTTCAATGTCTGCACTTGATGCATATCTAATATTATATGACGATACTTTTAAACTGCCGAAGTTGGATTCTCCAGGTTCATCCTCAATAGTTATTCCTAATTGTTGAATTGTTAGCTCAATATTAGGACAATCAAGGTTAGAGGATAAAATTACCCCTGCAGTGCGATTTATTTCGTCAGTGTTTGGCTCTATTATTAACTGAAGATAATCTTTTCCATCTTTGTTTTCAATTTTTGCTTTGCACCAATTTTTTGAAGATAGGAAAGAAACATGATTGTCATAGTTCAAAAGCTCTATATTTATCTCATCTCCATCTGACTGAATTGAATAGTTATGAGATCCAACAACTGAATAACAATTGACTTCAGTATTGATTTCTTCATTGGGTGTGTTAGAAGCACATGCAACGAGAAAAATTAATCCAATAATAAATGGTTGAAAAAACTTGTATAATATTTTCATAACAATAATTTTATTTTATTTCCATGCGTAGTTCTTCTCTCATTTGTACGAGAGCTCCGTTTTCAATTCTATATTCGTAACAAATCTTGAAAACATGAAAATACCTGTTTGTTAACGGATCAAATTCTTCTTTATATTCATTCGGAAAGTCTGCATCTCCTTCAATTTGCTTTACATACACATTATCATAAGGTGAAATTTTAACTCTATTGTCATATTTTACTTCCATGACAATCGATCCTCGATTTATAATATCTTTGTCTGCTTGAAACGGTTCAGTTCCCGCCATTAAGCGGATTCTGTTCCAGCTGATAGGCTGCAATTGTTTGGAAGATATAACAGGAGTATTGTTTCTCAGACCTGTCATACTGTAAAGTGAGCCTGCCCAGACTTGACCTAAATCCGTTGATTGGGATGCATAATCATTTTTTATAACTACTTGGTATAAAATACTTTGTTTATCCTCATTGATTTCATGCGCCGAAACATTTTTAATCTTAAGAGGTAAAAAATAGATTGAGTCTGGTGACAACCCATCTCCTTTAACTTTCAACATCATTTTCCCGGTTCTTTCACCTGCCGGTATAAGTATTTGATAATTATCTATCGTATAATTTTCTGAAGGAAGAGGTCGTGCATACCGATTAATATCTGCATCAAAGTTTGACTTATTATACCACTGAAGCGGCTCATCATTTTCCTCTAAAGTAATAATAATATCTTCATTTGTAGATATTGTTCCACCACATGAAGCAGCGATGTATCCAACAGTTTCATTATCAGTTAATTCGTGTATTTCCTGAAAAACGTTATAATCGCCCGAACTTGTCAGTGCAATTATGTTTTTGTATAATTCTCCTTTATAAATGGCATCATCATCACAAGAAATTAATCCTGCTGACAAGCAAATTAATAGGTAAGATACTATTTTTTTCATATGTTTTTTAATTTCATTATAGTCGATTTATATTATGTTTACTTTACATTAGTGTGACTACCATCCAGGGTTTTGATCTAAAGATGGTAATCTTCGAAGTTCTGAACGTGGAATTGGAACAAAAACTAATTTTTTGTCAACTAAACGACCTCGTATCTGTGATGTGCTTGGAATAACCCTTTGGTAAAATGAGCTCTTACCGCCGTCAATATTCATCCCCATAATTGGTTCTCTTTCGGTTTCCTCATAAATACCCCATCGCCTTACATCATAATATCTTCTATTTTCCCATAGAAACTCAACCATTCTCTCTCTCTCAATAGCTTCTTGAAGATATTCAGTGTCATTTAATTGTGTGCTACTTAATCCGGGTAATCCTGCTCTATAACGAACCATATTAAATGACTTCCTAATTTCGTTTATATCCCTTGAGACTGTGTATGTCTCTCCAGCAAGATTTATATTATGTGTACTTGTTAGATTATTTAATGCTTCAGCATAAGATAATAGTATTTCCGCATATCGTATTATTGGATACACCTTATCAACTCGTCTGTTACCTGGTCCCACGAAAGCGTCTTGAGGGTGCACAAATTTTTTGATAGCATAACCTGTTACAGGGTAATTTAGAGGGTCTGAAGCCGCGTTTCTGCCATCTTCTGCCCCGTTGTAGTACATTGCAACATGATTATTGTTTTCTGTACTTGATAAGCATGGCCAAATCGCTTCGTTAAAGCCAACAGAAGCATAAAATCTCATTTCACGATTTGAATACATATTATATACTCCAGAATTCAAAGTATAGCCTGAAAAATTCTTAGTTTCTGTTGTGAATCCGGATTCTGAATAATAATTATCACTTACAGCTTCCTCTTTGGTTCGACCATCATCCATTAAGTATGCGTCAACAACTTTCTGAGTTATGCAGAAGCGACTCCACCCACCTAATGAAACAGGGAATGTACCTCTGTTGTAAACATCGTTAATTTCATTTGATTTTTTAGCCCAAATAAATTCCGGAACGATAGTAGCTGGAGCTTCTCCGTTGAATAATTCTGAATAGGAACGATAAGCATCTATACCGTTAGCTCCGTCTGGGTAAGTCTGGTAATAATTTGGGTCGATTTGTACATTTTCAGGTAATTGTTTTGTTGATTCATCTGCTTTGACTGTATAAAGTTCATATAGAGGTTTACCTGCATCTTGTAAATCTATTACTCGCTTTGCTGCAGCAGCTGCAACAGCCCATCTTTTTTCATCGTATGTTTGTGAAACATAGTAGGTGTCATCGGTTGATCTTTTCCAATTCCCGAAATATGATTGCGCTGCGTATCCCCCATTGAAAAGTGGACTTGCATGTAATAAACGAAGTCGTGCGATTAGAGCATAAGCCGCTCCTTTTGTTGGACGACCAAAATCTAAAACAGATACTTTTAAAGGCATTAATGCTGCTGCTTTTTCAAATTCTTCGCAAATGTATTCAACAGCCTCATCATAAGTACTTCGTGTTCTGTCATAATACTCCAACGATTCGTTTGTATTAATTATTTCATCTCCTAAAAGGATAGGAGGTCCAAAATCAACCAAAATGTTGTAGTATGCATAGGCACGAATGAATCGAGTATATCCTTCTATTCTGGCCCGATCTAAATTAGTCATATCTTTCGGTTGATCTATGTTGATGAGAATATTATTACTTTTGCGAATAATCTTGTAATAGTTTCCCCATTGATTTAGGTTTGGGCTACTTACTCCATAATAGTCCGGATTTGTAAAGCCAGCTGAAAAATCCAGGCCATAGTACCAATTATTTGACACTCTAAAATTGTTAAAACCTTCATCTGTAGCAAATATACCCGGAGTGTAATTTGCTCTCAATGTGGAGGCTTCATCAGGGAATAAATTTGATGCTCCCCACATATATGCTTCCATATATCTTTTATTTGTAAATACCGAATCGATGTTCAGTTCATCATCAAAATATTGATCAATATTCAAATAATCACTGCATGAGATGACATAAAAAAACATTAAAACGAATATTGGCGTATATTTTTTTAAATGTATTTTCATAATTGTTGATTTTATTTTTTTCTCTTTTTAATTAAAGATTTATGTATAACTGAAAAGTGTATGTTGTAGGTATAGGATAAATCATACCATTGTATTGAGCCTGTTCGGGATCAAATAATTTCACATTATCCCAGACATACAAGTTGCTCCCTACAAATTGTAAATCAACAGAGGAAACACCAATTTTTCTAAGAAAATCATTTTTGAGATTATAATTAAGAGTGACTTCCTGTAAACGAAGATAACGCGCATCGTTCTGCCAGAATGTTGATAACTGGGAATTATTATTATTTGCTCCGTATTGCAAACGGGGGAATAAAGCGTTAGGATTCTCAGCATAACGCGAGTCAATTCCATTCTCAATTGCGTAATCTAAAGGGATCCATCTATTCTTTGGGTCCTTTGCTAAAGTTAAAACATTTCCGGATGTCCCATTAAAAAAGGGTAGGTAGCCTGCACCATTTTCATTTCCCGAAACACTTTGTCCGACGTGGAAAAAATCTGTTTTTCCAGTTCCTTTAAATAGCACACCAATTGTAAAATCTTTATATCTAAACTCTCCACCCATTCCATACATCAGTAGAGGATAAGTATTATTGGATAGAGGAACTTTGTCCAGGCTGTTAATCACACCGTCTCCGTTTACATCTTTATATTTAATATCACCAGGCATGACATCTCCGAATGTTTGTAATGGACTATATTTTATATCATCCAAATCTTTGAAAAGCCCAAGAGATTGGTACCCACGTATAGAATTATGTGGAAATCCACTTCTTTCCAAGTATGGATACTCAAGATATGCTTCTTCCCAGTTGAGAACTTCATTTTTAGAGTATGTAAAATTACCTCGTAAAGTAAAGTTTGAGTTTTCATTTAAAGTATGGGTGAAAGATGCATTCCCATCAGCACCATAGCTACGCATTTTTCCAACATTTCCGAAAGGTAAGGTGATAGCTCCTACATAGGACGGAATTTGTGATCTCTGTTGAAATATTCCATCTCTCAAATCATCAAAATAATCAAGAACTATTGATATTTTATCATTAAACATATTACCTTCTAATCCGATATTCGTTTTGATCGATTTTTCCCACCTTAGATTATCAGCTCCAACAAACGATTCATTGATGCTTTCAACTGATGACCCATTCCAAACAGATACATTTCCAAAATTCACTTTGGTTAAATATGGAAAACGTTGATTTGTTATTCTATCATTTCCTACCGATCCATATGATCCTCTAAATTTAAGGAAATTTAGCCAGGGAAGTTTGTCTTTAGTCCAACTGTATTCGGTTGGAATCCAGCCCAATGCAATAGATGGGAAGAATCCATATTGTTTCCCGGGTTGAAAGTTTTCAGACCCTGTGTATCCAAAGTTCGTGTCTATTAAGTATGTATCTTTGTAACCATAAGTTAAGCGACTCGATACACCTTGGTAACGCAAAGGAATTGCATTCATATTACTATTAGCATGAATTGAGTTTTTTTCATCACTAATATAATAATAAATTAAACCTGTAACACGGTGATCATCAGCAAAAAGCCTCTCATAATTTGTTGTCATTTCAAGATGATATTTTCGAAATTGAGATGAACCTTTGCTATAAGTTGCAGGCTCTTCTTCTACCTGTTGTCTCAATATTAATTCTCCATTGGTATTTCTTCCTAATGACTGATACAATGGAGGTTGTATGTATCTCCTTTCATTGAATAAGCTATGGATATCGTATGCTCCTTGAATTTTAAATGTTAAACCTTCTAAAACCTGAGACAAGTCTTGGGTTAATGCCATTGTCATTTTCCCTCTGTATCTTTGGTTTGAAGCCTTACCTGTCCTATTTATCAGTACATAAGGTGAAGAAGAGGCTCCAGATCCCAAGCCAGGATATAATCCGTTCGAATACATTATTGGCAATGATAACGGATTAATATTTGATTGTGCCTCCCAAACATAGTCAGAATTAGCCATTCCTGGTTGATTTAAAATTGAGAGATATCCATCAGAACCAAAATATACGCTTGTTGTTTTTGTCAAATTCACGTCGAGGTTCATCCTGAAATTATATGTATTATACCCTACATTTGAGCTATATGGGCTTGTTTTATCAACGATATAAGCTGCAGACTCGTTACTCCCCCCCAGACTTAAAAAATATCGGGAAACATCTCCACCACCTCTTGCGTTCACATAATAGGTTTGCTTGTGAGAATAACGGTTTAATATTTCATCTTGCCAATTTACATCAGGATAAATATCTGGATCCAATCGGTTTTTTATAATATCCAATTCAATATCGTTGTATAGTGGAGTTTCACCTCTGATAATTCTTGCTTCGTTTGCTAACTCCGCATAATCATAGGCTCGTAAGAATTCAGGAACTCTGTTTAGCTGTGATAAAGTGTAATTAACACGACCTGTAATTTGAATCTTTCCTGATTCACCCCTTTTAGTAGTAACAATTACTACTCCATTGGCACCTCTAACACCATAAACCGCTGTTGCGGAAGCATCCTTCAATACTGAAAAGCTCTCAATATCTGCCGGATCTATAGTGTTCAAATCACCTTCGAGTCCATCAATTAACACAAGTGCACCACTACTGGCTCCAAATGTTCCAATACCTCTAACCCAAAATTCAGAAATATTCTGTCCAGGTTCACCACTATATTGCATTGATATTACACCGGGAACTCTTCCCCCCAGAAGATTTGCCACCGAAGTTGTGGGAGTCTGGAGTTCTTTTACGTCTACACTCGTTACAGCTGCAAGTGAACTAATTTTTCTTTGTGTTCCCATGCCTGTTACAACTACTTCATCCAGTTGTTGTGTGGACTGAGAGAATCTTATTTCTAAATCTGATTTTTGTTCTGTAACCAAATACTCTATGTTGTCATAACCAACAAATGAGAATATTAATATGTCACCATACAGTGCTTTAATGTTGAAGTTACCATCTATATCTGTCGATGTGCCAACTCCCACACGATCTCTTATGTATATCGTTGCACCTGGGACTGTTTCATTATTTTCATCATATACAATTCCTGAGATTGATAGTTCTTTTGATCCTTGACCAAATGTTGAAACAGATACGAGAAGAAACAGTACTGTCAAATATAATACATTGTTTATTTGTTTCATATTGTATAAATTCTTTTATTATTCAATTGTCAATTTTCTAATCCTTGCATTTCCATAGTCTGATATATAAACAGTTCCATCGGTGCCAACTGTAAGACCCCAAGGATTATTAAAGAGTGCTTCTGAACTTGAACCATCTTTGTATCCTGAAACACCAGGTACTCCTATAATTGTTTCTACCATATTGTCAGTATTTAACATTCTGATACAATGGTTGCCAAAGTCAGCTATAAATAAATTCCCATCTGGATCAAAAAACAATTGCTTTGGTAAATTAAATTGTGCTGATTCTATTGGACCATCTCTATGACCTGCACCCAGGGGAGAACTGATTTTTTTGAAAGATTCCGGATTTTCAGGGTCTCTAATATCCAGCGTACAGATACTGTGTCCAAATCCAGCCACGTTACTGTGAAATGTAAAATATAATAAGTAAGGTTTTAACGGGTTGAAGGCAAGACCATAACCAGCTCCGTAACCAGTTTTGTAGACGATTGAGGTTTCAAGTGTTTCAGGGTTCATTTTAACTACGGAACCGTCACCATAACGTGCATAAACATGACCATCGTATGGGGAGAATGCCATTGTATATTTCCAATTTACTGTGACTTGGTTGAGATCCTCTGGGGTGAAATTCATAAAATGCTGCCTCGGAGCCCACACTTCTCGAGGATCGAAAGTGAAAAACACCTGTTTCCCTCCATCATGAGGAACGGTTACTACACCGGTATTAATGTCTATAGCTGGTGCATTGGGATTTAACTCAGAATTACTTGTATTTAGAATAAGAGGCGAAACTATATTCTCTGATTCATTTATACGTACTAAAGCATAGGTTCCGTTGTCTCTGACTGCTGCGAAGATATTGTCCTCTTTGTCAACTGCGAGATATCTTGCATAAACTTGTCCTTCAGCCAAAGTTCCCGCTTTAAAATCTTTTGATCCATTTCCAGTGATAGTACTTACACTAGCTGACATATGATAAGTGAACTTGTCATTATAGGTGAGTGAATCATTGCCGACCACTACTGAAACAACACAACTATCTCCTGGCATACGTGGAACTAATACATAAATGTTATCTCCACTTGATGAAATAACTGAAGCTTTAGCATTATTAAAATAGACTTTAATATTTTCAGGATCATCACCAAAGTTTTCTCCTTTTAATATTACTTTTTCTCTTACACCCCCTTGCAAAGGCTTAAACGATTCAAGAATTACTGGTTTGGAAGGGTCATATGGATTTGATATTTCCTTTTTCTCACCCTCGCACGAAGAAAAAAGGATTAACAAAAAGAATCCAACATAGATCTTTTTGAAAAACAAACAATTGGTAATCAGTTTAGTATTCATAAGCATAGAGTCTTTTTTGTTTTGTAACAGTTATTTAGTGTTAATTGTTGTAAGGTTGATTTATTTATTGCATTCTTAAATTTGCATTTATTTTTGTTATCGATTTCTACGGCATTTTACTACGTACTCTTTGCGGTTTGAAGTAAAGCTCATCATTGATAGGTTTTGAGTTGAATTCCAGGGTTGGAAGGCTCTTGTTTTTTTATAGTTAGGCTTCATAAAAAGCAAAACTTTATTTCACTTGTTTTCAATAATTATCTATTTTCAATGTATTTGTTAAGTATGCTAACAGATGCAAATATATAGTGAATATTTTATATAAAAAAATAAATGCAAGAAAAAGATACAACTTAAAAATCTCATTTGAAATTCCCAACTCAAGTTAATAACGTGAGTTCGGGATAACATATTATCCCCAAATGGTTAATTGACTTGACT
>ENA-UOOE01001397-UOOE01001397.1-fermentation-metagenome-genome-assembly--contig:-NODE-1397-length-20555-cov-85.294878_pt1 | contig 20555 bp, 15 predicted proteins | sample MGYA00245776_ERZ724021 | MGnify/ENA primary metagenome ERZ724021 (study PRJEB28704, sample SAMN03018321) | fermentation metagenome | biome: anthropogenic terrestrial biome; feature: soil... | reverse complement strand
ATTAATTCTTATTGAACCGCTGTGTACCGAACGGTACGCACAGTGGTGTGAGAGGGCGGAAAATAAAATAATTATTTTCCTCCTACTCGATTCCAATTAAAATAAAAAATTTTTCATTATTCATATAAAATGAAGATGTATGGTGTTTTATTTATTTGATTTTACCAACCGATTTCATACAGAAAAGTTTATCATACATTGACACAGCTGCATTTGCCTTGAATAAATTTTTGCAATTGCATATAATGAAATTAGGTCGATAAAATTTTAAAAGAAGTATTTAAATTCGCCCATAACAAGCCCTTCCTCTAGCACACCCCAGATGAACCTTAACAAAAGTTGTATTGAAATTTTTCAACATTAACTAGATTGGTTTCTAGTATTGTGATGAACCTTAACGAGGGTTGTGTTGAAATAGTTCAGACTTCTCTATACCATCTATGTTAAAAAGTGATGAACTTTAACAAGGGTTGTATTGAAATTATTTATATAGTTTTGAAGTAAAAAGGTAAAATGAATACATTTGATTGGTAGAAATTTAAATATAATTACTTAAATTTTTTGGAAATAAAGATATCAATAAATGATATAATTTTACAAAAACAGATACAATTTATGGAGAATTATATTATAATAAGGGAGAGAGTAAAATCAATTATAAATGGAGGATGGTTATTTATGATTACTGTAGGAATTGACGAAAGTGGGAATTTTGAAAGTAAAGAAGAACCACTAATGTTTATAGGAGGATTTGTTTTTACAGGTGACAATTATGATGAAGAAATGAAATCTTTAGAGGGATTTTTTATTAAACAGTGCAAAGAGCTCAATATAGATTATCCCTTTGACATTCATACAACAAAGATGAAAGATTTTAGGTTAAAACAAAATATAGAAAAAAGGATAAAAGATTATTTAAAAAGTAATGGCAAATATAAATTAATTTGTATGGTTAAAAGTAGAAGGCCCAAAAAAGACTACATTAACATATCTAATATAGTAGATGATAATAATGCAAGCAACCTTTATGAACATATGGTATGTCAACTTATTAATAATATTATTCTTAACATTTTGGATTTTACAGATAGTAAGTCGATAAATTTTGATATAGCAACAAGAATTGCTATGACTAAAGATCCTTCACAGGCTCAGGAATACGAGAAATTAGGTTATTCACGTAAACCTGAAGAAAAAGATGATTACATATTTTATCTAACTGATCAAAAAACATATAAGACTGCCATATCAACAAGTATGACTAATTTAAAAGTTAAAGAAAATCTTGAGTTTCAGTTAAATGTGAAATCCACAAATTATAGAAGTAAAGAAAAAACAACACCCTATCTTTATATTGCAGATTTTTGCTGTGATATAATAAGGGGTTTTTTTAATAAAAATGAAAAAGACTTTGATATTGAAAATTGTAAAAAACGAATAAAGAATTTTACAGGAATGACTCCAATGTTATGGGTTTATGATGATATTGATGAGATTTATAATAATATACTTTATGAATATTATAAGAAGGATTTTATAAATTGCTTAAATGGTATATACGAACTTGAACACAGCGATTCTGAATTCACAAAGTTTTATGTAAATAGCTGGTGTAAGGATATAAAAAGGAATATAATTCAAATATTTAATCCACATAAAATTGGTATCTACATTGATGAAATTGAATTTAATTTTTCTAAAAATAATCCAGAATATGATTATAATAAGGGATTAAAACTTTCATTATTATTAAAAGATGTATGTGAGAAATATGAAAAAGATAATGAATGTAATATTCCCAATATTTATAAATATAAGATCGTAGACATGATTATAAGAGGATACAACCATATTGGGGGTTGCAGGGATAATAGAAAGTATTTTAAAGTTTGTGAAAGGTATAAAAATGAAGTAGATGTAGATGAATATATTAATACAGTTTTACGAGCTGTTGAAATCGATGCAAATGAATTTGATTTTGATGGAGCAATAGAAAAGCTAACAGGGCCAATTGTTTGTCTTGATGAATGGAAAAATACGAAGGAAGAAATTTGTGATTGTTTACATCTTGAAAAGAAAAAGTCAACATGCATTAAAATTAAGAGGAAAGGTTTTAAGCTCATTAGGGCAATTTTATGCGTTTAAAAGAAATAAAGAAAAAGCAATTGAGTATTTTGAAGAGGCATTAAAAGAATTCGCAAATGATGATATTCAAAGGTCAATAACTTTATCATATTTAATGCATTGTGCTATTGATATGAAAGATACTGCATTATTTAAAAAATATGAAAAAGAATATTTTAAATTTAGCGATATTAATAGGCAATTTGATTTTATACTTGAGGATAATAAAAAAGAAAACTGTGATTTTAAACTTTATGCATATGTAAAGGCGTTAAGAAAAATGTATGGCAAAAATATTGATGCAGAGCTTCTAAAGAGAATTTGTGAAACAGATTATAAAAAATATGGTTTTAGTTCAGATCATCATCCGTGGGAACTTATATATAAACAAATTGCAAATATTTATTATATGATGGGCTATGCGAATGAAGGTGATAAATTTTTAGACAAGTCCTTAGGATGTTTAAAAAATGTTGACTTTACAATTAAAGTTATAAACTATGACTCAAGGCTTGAAGCAGCAGTATATAAGAAAGATATTAAGAATTGCAGAAAATATTTAAAGGAGATGAAAGAGGTTATATCAAACAATTCGTCAGCAAATGAATATTTTAATGATGCTTTCGCTGGGGATATAGACAGTTTTACAGAGGACACAAGAATAATTAATTATGCTAATGGTGTTATTAATAAATTCACATTTATGTATGAGTAGGAGTACGAAGTAGAGTTTGTTTAAATATTATTGATGGGAATATCATTAGTAAAAATGTTCGACGACATATTGATGAGATTTGTTTGATAGTTGTTGAACGTTTTATTTTATAGTGAAATGCTTTCATATAATAGCTATAAAATTGCCTAACTGTACAGGAATATGCATCTAAAAGCCTAATTTTAGTAATTTTTAAAGGAAATAATAAAAAATTGCAGAATCATTAAATGATGAGTAAGTTTATTAAATATAAAAAGAATGAGGTGGACAAGGATGATGGAAAAATGCAACTATTTACTTTTAATAATAGGAACAAATCCATTTCCTAATCTTATTGCATCCCTTACAAGAATAAAGCCTGGTGGAACAATTTTTATGTTTTTTACTGATGCTACATCTTCAATAAAAGAATCAATTAAAAATATAATAGGGGAAAAAACAAATAATTCTTTCAAAATAATAGATATTATTATAGATCGTTCAGACCCGATAAAGATAGATAAAGAAGCAAACATAGTATTTAAGAATTACATAGAAGAATTAGATGATAAGATAATTGAGCTAAATTTCACAGGTGGGACAAAGGTTATGTCATCAATAATTTATCACCATTTTAAAAATTATGCTCTTGAGAATAAAAAAAATACATTCATATTAAGTTATATGGACGGAGAAAAACAATTAATGAACTATGAAATAATTAGGAATGGGACTACTTCAAGCAAATCGGAAAAGCTAAAAGAGGTCGAAAGTGATTTTGAACCAATTAAGATTGAGGAAATAATAAAAGCTCATGGGAAGGATATTGGAAAATTTAATCATGAGCCTTATGATTCAAAACTTGGGGAACTAATATTTAATAGCTTCGTAGATTGTGATGAAGAAAATTACAAAAAGAATGTATCTTTCTTAGAATGGTTACATGACAATTTAGGGATAGATAAAGATAAAGATAAAAGAGCAATTAAAAAAATGGAGGAGCTGGAGTTATCTGATAATTGCATATTATTAGATAAAGAAAAGAATCCTTTTTATCCTGAATATAAAAGTTTTAAAGATTTTGCTATTAAAGATGGAGAAACTTCTTTAGCACTTTTAAAATCATTAAGCGGTACATGGTTTGAGGATTATATTCTCCAGATAATATTAAATCTTAAAGAAAACCTTTGTATTTTAGATGCAGGGAATTCAATAAAGTCAAAAGATGATTTTGAAATTGATGTTGTTTTTATAAAAAAGTATAGGTTTTATGCAATATCTGTTACATCTTGCGATGGTAAAGATGAAGTTGTTGGTAAACTTTATGAAGTAAATGAAAGAGCAAAACAGCTTGGGGGCGATGAGGCCGGTGTTTGCTTTATAAGCCTATATAAAAACACTGAGGAGCTTGAAAGGATGTTCCAAAATGTTTGGGATGAAGATGCAATAAAAAACACTTTAATAATAGGTGCTGATAGATTTAAAGGGATTGAAAGCAGATTAGAAAACTGGATAAGGGAGGATAAAATATGAAAGCAAATTACATGATTCTTCAAGTTGGTACAAATCCAATTCCCAATTTAATATCCTGCCTTGCACTTGCTTGTGATGATGCAAAAATATATTTAATAAGTACAGAAAATAATAAAAGTTCAATTGGTACTTCCATTATAGCAGAAAACTTAAAGAAAAAGTTATTGGAAAAGCGCCCGAAACTTACTATCAAAATAATAATTTGTGATAAAAGCAATAGAAATAAGATTACTAAAACAGCAAATAAAATATATGATGAGATTTTTAAAGAGGATATAGATGCAGAAAAAAACAATGTCATTCTTGATTATACGGGTGGCACAAAATGTATGGCAGCATACTTTTATGATTTATTAAAAGAAAGAGAAAAAAAAGAACCATCATATAATATTGCTTATTCTTACGTTGATAGTGATTTGGAGAAAATAATTATTGAAAAAGTTGAAATCTCATCTTTGGCAATTGAAGATGTTGCAAATGAAAATAATATAACCATTGATGATATTGTTGAAGCACAAGGTTATAAAATCATAAAAAGGGAAGTTAATGAAGCCAATAGAACAGGCAATGTATTGGTTAAAAATGATAATAATAATAAAATAGAATTTGATGATTTATTGATTAAGAACTTTAAACTATTGTGCATTAAAAAAAGTAATAAATCAAAAAAGAGTGAATGCAAAATGGAGCTTTTCCATGCAAAGGATAATTGCATAAAGATAGGTGGAGATCAAGCAGCACTTTATTTTGTTTGTAACTGTAAAGATGAGGACGTACGTATGCTTGAAAACGATATTAAAGAGTTAAAAAAGAGTTATACAAAAATCACAAATTCTTTTAAATATAACGATTTGGAAAATATTATAAATGGGGAGATGTGAGGATGAATTATTTGGTTCTATCTGAAGTTTCAAGAAAGCAGGACTATATTTTTAAAAGCAATAAGCTTTTAGAAAATGTTGGAGCATCTGAAATAATTAAATATGTTACAGAGGAGCTTCCCCAAAAATTGTTGGCAGAAAATAATGGGGAGGACATTTTTCAAGGCGGTGGGAAGAGTTTATATATTTTCAATAATGAGAAAGATGCCTTAAACTTTATATCTGAATTCAGCATAAAAGTATTAAAAGATTTTACAGGAGTAGAGTTATTTATTGTTAAACATCCTTTTGATATGGAAGGAGATGACATAATAAGTGAGATTGATAAAACATATGAAAAGCTTGCTAAAAAAAAGAATGAAAGAAAAAGCAGTATTAGGCAAATAAGCTTTGGAATTGAAAAAAAATGTGTTTCAACTGGATTTCCAGCGGCAGATAAAAATAATGATGGCAAACCAATATCAAAAGAAATAAAGACAAAACTAGATTATGCAAAGAATAATAAAAATGATATTTCAAACGTAATAAGGGATGATGATGTTTGGTGCAAAGAATTAGATGATATGTATAAGAAAGAAAATAATAAAAGCTATATTGCGGTAGTTCATATAGATGGGAATAAGATGGGAGATAAGTTTGATAAATTCAAGGAACAATATAGGTCAAATAATTGTAAAATCGATTTGAATTATAATAAGGAATATATGAAGCAACTTAAAGAATTTAGTGAAAAAATAAAAGCAGCTTATTTTGAATCATTTAAGGATATGTGCAATGCAATTTATCAAAATATTGAAAAACTTAAGGATGTAACGAATATAGAACAGCACAAATTTCCTTTAAGATCACTAATCCTTGCAGGAGATGATGTATGCTTTGTGACTTATGGAGAAATTGGAATAGAATGTGCAAGAATATTTATAGAAAGTTTAAATAAAAAAGTAATTTCAATTAAAGGGGGAGAAAAATTCAAACTAAATGCTTGCGCTGGTGTTGCAATTGTTAAAGCACATTGTCCTTTTTCAAAAGCTTATGAACTTGCTGAACAGCTTTGTGCTAACTGCAAAAATAAGATTACACAAGATAATAAAGGTGATTATTCAATGATAGACTGGCATATTGAGCAAGGTGAAATATCAGGAAGTATCTCAGAGATAAGAAATAAAATGTATAGCTTAAATGGCTGCAATCTCAATATGAGGCCATTATATATAAACAACCCGGATAGTTGGAGGAGTTATCAAAATTTTAAAGTTGCTCTTAAAAATATAAGCAGTGATAAAGCACCAAGAAGCAAAATAAAAGAATTACGTGAAGTTCTAAGACAGGGTATTGATAGTTCTGAAAAGTACATAAGGGTAAACAGTTTAGAAAATGTAATTCAACCTTTAAATGAAACTAAAGGTAACTATGGATTTTATGTTGAGGACAATAGAACATGTATGTATTTTGACGCTATAGAAATTATGGACATGTTTATTGAGTTTGAGGAGGTTTAGGGATAATGGGTATTAGCATAGAGTTTGAACTTTTATCTGAAACCATATTTGGGAATGGGCAAAGCCTACCAGGTTCTATAGATATTGGAGTTTTGCATGATGAATTTGGACTACCTTATTTTAAAGGTAAAACATTTAAAGGAAAGTTGAGAGTAGAAGTTAATGAAATTGCTTTAATAGCGGAAGAAATAAATCCTAAAATTAAATTAAGTCCATTTGTTGATAGAATGTTTGGAGTACCGGGAAGTAGCTATCTTGATACATTTAATACTTTGAAATTTTCAAATTGCATGTTAGATGAAAAAATAAGGCAGGCTATTATTTACGGGATAAATAAAGAGATATTTACCCCAGCGCAGGTTTTAAATTCATTAACAAGTATCCGTTCATTTACGAGTATTGATAGTGATGGTATTGCAGAAGATAAATCATTAAGGCAGGCAAGAGTAATAGATAAAGGACTAAAATTTGAAACGGAAATAGGCACAAATAGAGAAATAGAAGACATTGAATTTGGGCTTTTAGCAGCGGGTGTTCGATCTTTGAAACATTTAGGCACTATGGAAAGCAGAGGGAAAGGGGAAATATCAGCGAAGTTAAAAATAGATGGTCAGAATGTTACAGATAAATATATAGATATATTTGCAAAAGAGGTGAATAATAATTGACAGTTTATATAAAGTATAATCTTGAAACTATGGAAGATATAAAAGTTGGGACAACAGTTTCACAGTTTGATAATGAATATGCATTAAGTTATATTTCAGGTTCAGCTATAAGAGGAGCTTTTATTAAAGCATACATAAATGCTAATAATGGTATAGATATTTGTGAGGATGATAAATCAAGAGAACTTTTATTGAATGGCAGATTGAGATTTTTAAATGCGTATATAGAAAGTAGGGGACAAAGGTGTATTCCTTTTCCATGTTGTCTTTATGCAAAGAAAGATGAGCTTAAAAAATTTGCTTATAATAACCCAATTAATATAAAAGATGAGTTTAACAATAAAATCGGATCTGGTATGGAAAAGGTTAAGGTCTCTGATTTTTGCGTATTAGATGATAATAATGTTGAGGTGAAGAATGTAAATAAGATTTTCAATCTTCATATAACCAAAAAAGAAAATATAAAGAATAATGATAAAAGTAGTATTTATAGATATGAAGCTATAAAGAAGGGACAAACTTTCTCGGGAATTGTTTGTTTGGATGGAACAGAAGATGAGGCCAAAGGATATGCAGAATTAATGGATAATTTAGAGGTTAATATTGGTGGCTCAAAGGATAGCGGATATGGGAAATGCCTTATTAAAAATGTTAAAGTTTTAAATTACAATCCTGAGCTTGAAAGCTTTATGGGAGTTGATGAAGAAGACTTTGATGGATATTTTTATATTTATGCTTTATCAGATATTATAAGCAGGGACTATTATGGAAGAATAATTTCTTATATTGATGAAAAATTACTAAAAGATAGTCTTAAGCTTGACCAAGTAAATTTACTTGGAAGCAGTATAGAAACTAATATATCTTGTGGTTATAACAGTAAGTGGAATTGCAGGCTTCCAGAAACTTCAGTTATAAAGGCAGGAAGTATTTTTAAATATTCTTTTAAAGGAGTTATAAAGGATGAGAATATTTTAAGACTTCAGGATGCAGGTATTGGTACAAGGCGAGAAGATGGCTATGGGAGAATAGTTATTTTAGATGAATTTAATATAAAAAATGTTACTTATGAACAAAAAGAAAAGATGGATATAAATGCGCCAAACAATTTGAATGATGAGCAGAAAATGATGCTTGAAGTTATTTTAACAAGAATCTACAAAAACTCCATTGAAAGTAGCTTTGATAATAAAATTATAAGTATGGATTCTATGTTTACAAATAAGCTTAGTGATTCTCAAATTGGAAAAATTATTGAAATTATACAAAATGTAAAAGAAAGCTCAGCACATATAGCGAAGGATGAATTTAACAGTTATATAAATGATATGAAAGCTAAAAAAAATAATCCAAAAGCTTACTATCAATTTAGGGATACAAAGCTTGGAAATAAAAGTTTTGATGAGTATCTTATAGAATACTTTAATAAATGTGATGACGTTCAAGAATTTATAAATAATTTTGCTCAATTTATTAAGGACATTAATATTTCATCTATTAGACCAAAATTGGATTCTGATTATGTTTATAGAAAAAACTTAGAATTCTTAGAACAATTTTTGAAATTTGAAAAGGGAAGAGGGTGTGAAGATGAGTATTAAAGATAACAGATATATAAGTTCTATTTATGCAGATGTTATGAATTCAAGTCCTTTGCATATAGGCTGCGGTGGAGAAGAGATACTTTTAGATAAATTAGAGGATAAGCCCTATATTCCAGCAACAAGTATTGCAGGAACATTTAAATCCTATATAGCTTCAAATTACGGGCAAAACACAGCTAATTACATTTTTGGTATTGAAGATAATATGAGTAAAGTTTTTGTTTATGATGCATTTGGAGATAAATTAGCTACTGAAAAAAGACCAGTAATAGAGATTAATGGTAAGACTGGTACGACTCTTAATAAACATTTTCATACCACTAGCTATGTTGCATCAGGGAATAAATTTACTCTTAGATTTGATGTATTTGATAAAAATAAAAATGACTGCATAGATGATGTAAAGCTGATTTATGAATGCTTAAAGGCAATTGATGATAGACATATAGGTTTTGGAGGTTTAAGAACCTCTGGGGCTGGGCAATTTAAAATTTTAAAAGTAAAAAGAATAGATTATGATTTGAGTAATTATGAAGGCTTAATTGATTATTTAAAAACTAAAGATTTAAATCTATCTGCAAATTTTAAAGATGTTACAAATGATGTGAAAAAGGTAGCTCTTAATGATAATTATGTGGATTTTGAATTGGATTGTTCTCTTAAAACACCATTGCTAATAAAAGGATTTGGAAAAAATGAAGAGGATCATCCTGATGATGAAAACATTAAAGATGTTAATGGAAATTATATAATACCGGGTAATAGTATGAAAGGTGTTTTAAGGAACCAGTGCAAAAAAATATTTGAATATTATGATAAAAACGAGCTTAATTTAAAAGTTTTTGGCAATGAATCCAGTAATGGCAGTAAAAAAATTCATGGCAGGGTATATACAGAGGATTCTCCAATCACCAATTGTGCTGATGATAATATTTATCATAGGATAAAAATAGACAAGTTTACAGGTGGAGTGATGAAGAGTGCATTAATGAACCAAAAACCTATTTTAGGAGACACCCTAATAAAATTAAGATTTAAGACATTTAATGATAGTGAAGAAAATTTAAATTATGAGGCAGTGGGAGCGTTATGCTTGGCACTAAGGGATATTGGTGTTGGTGATTTACCACTTGGAAGTGGCTACAATGTTGGCAGAGGAAGATTACTTTGCAAACGAATGAATGTAAAATATTATAATGAGAATATAAGAATTGATTTTATCAATAAAAAGGTTGAAAATGGTGAGCTATTAGATAAATTTATTAGTTCATTAAAATCCACAGGGGAGGTTAAAGCATGAAGACTAAAATAATAAATATAGAGGATGCTCTTAATAAAGATTTTTTAAAAAGTTTGGGGCTTGAGTATGCTCTTATATATAATTTTGATGGAGTGATTGTAGATTTCTTAGATGAAGTGAAAATTGATAAAAGAAAGCTTTTAGAAGCAAGGTTTTTTAATGAAAAAGAAGAAGTTCATATTTTTAAGGAGTGTGATTTAAAATCTGTTTATATGATAGAAGATGGGGATAAATATTCAGATGAAAAATATATTTTGGCCAATAAATATGGCAAGGGAATGACGGTTAGAAATTATTTTTCATTTGATGATGATGGTCAAGCATATATAAGTTATACAAGACCTATTTCAATTGTTCTTTAGGAGGGATTTGGATGGTAAATTTGGAGAGCTATTCTAAGGCACCATATAATTTTATAAGACTACCTAAAAATATTATATATAGATATGAAAACTTTGATGAGCTTCCTGCACATGATAGTTTTTTTTCATCAGATGGTAAAAAACTTTTAAGTGGTACTATAAAATACAGCGTTGAAACAAAAACTCCACTTTTAATTGCTTCAGGGAGTGAAAAAAGCAAAACTTTTTTTAAAAATCCTAAAAATGAATATGTTATTCCAGGGAGCACAATGAGAGGGTTATTTAAGACTAATGCTTCTATTTTGAGCCTTAGTTCTGTTGATGATGAAATTTATGATAGCAGATTTCTTTTTAGAACATTTGCTGATAATTCTTCAGGATTAAGGGATGAATATAAAAGGGCATTAGGAATTGAAACTGCCGTTAGCGAAAGCAAGAAAACTTATTCTCTTGTAAAGCACGTTAAGGCAGGGTTTATTTATGAGAAATATAAGGATAATTATATAATTATTCCTGCCAAAACTATTTCTGATAAAAGCTATTACAGAATAAACGAAGATAAATTAAAAAGATTAAAGGTTAATGATGTCAATATAAATTATTTATCATCTGAAAATTATGAGCCATATTGTTCACCAATTAGTTTTGATTTAAGCATTAATGAAAAAGTTGTAGATGTTAAAAATATTGGAAGTACAAATAAATTTAGGTACAATGGATATATTTTATGCTCTGGTAAGATGGAAGGCAAAACTTCACATTATATTATAAATGAGCCAGACGATAAAAATGAGATAATGATTAATATTGATGATATTAGAGCTTATAATGAAGATTTAAATAGAAAAAAAGAAAAAAGAGGATATTATAAGCTTCCTAGTAAAACTGATTTAAAAAACGGTAAGCCTATATTTTATGTAGAGGATAAAACAAATAATAGGGTTTATTTTGGATTTACTCCATATTTAAGAATATTCTATAAGAACTCTGTAAAGCATGGGATACCATATAAAATAGGTAATGGTGAAAAGATTGATTATTGTAAGGCAATGTTTGGGTTTACAAATAAGAATAATAGCTATAAAAGCAGGGTTAGCTTTGAAGATTTAAAAATTAAGGGAAATTACCAAGTAGTTAATGGGGAAACCGTTGTTTTAGGTGAACCTAAAGCTACTTGCTTCCAGCATTATTTAGTTCAAAAAAGTACTGACAAGAATAAACTTGTTAGCTATAATAAAGATTCTTTTGAAATAAGAGGAATTAAGCAATATTGGATTAAGGATAAATTAGATCCTAAATCTTCAGGTAAATTCAAAGTAGATGCTGTAATTAATCCTATTAATCAGGGAACATTGTTTGAAGGAGAAATCCATTTTAACAATTTATATGAGGATGAACTTGGCCTTTTAGTTTGGGCAATAGAGCTTAATAAGAATTCTATTCAAAATATAGGTATGGCAAAACCTTATGGATATGGACAGGTTAAAATTAAGATTAATGAATTAATGGTTGATAATCTTAAAAAAAAGTATGAGGCGTTTTCATTTGACTATTCTGACAAGAAATCTCCTGAGGAATATATAAAAATGTATAAAAGTTATGTTGAGAAAACATATGGGATAAGGCTTGATGAGAATGATTTCATTAAAGAATTAATTGATATGAAAACAAATGTAATTGATTCAAAAAATGCAGAGTATATTAAGCTTAGCGATTTTAAGGACAGAAAGGTTCTTCCTACTGTAGAAGATATGATTAATAATGGGAATGTTACTTATTCAGGATCAGATGATACAGCAGGTCTTTCAGATGAAGCACTTAAATTCTCTGTAAAAAAGCTCAATGAAAGATTGAGGAAATAATATAATTTCAAGCCTCCAATTTAAAGTAGTTGGGGATGAAATCATATATAGGGGTGGTTGTATTGGCAAAAAAATTTCCAAGCTTTTTAGGTGAAGGCTCATTTCCAAATGGAAAAAGTAATGGAAGGTAAAAAAAATATCTCTTGAAAAATGGAGTGTAAAGGAAGAATATATTGATAGGGATAATAAAGAATGAAAAATTTAAGATATTGAGATTATTGTTGAAATTGATGCTTTAATTTAACTTACAAAATGGAAGTGAAAATAATGACTAAGATGTTTTTGATTTTTTCTCATAGATTAACAGAAGAACAAGTTGATGAGGCAGAACAAATCTTTAAAATAGATGAATTTGTTTATTTACCAGCAGACCTTCAATATATTTGGTCCAATATTCCCCCAGAGGGTAAACTTAACAAGGGGTATTTAGATGGCATAAAGAATTTTTTGCTATCAAATAGCAAGGAAAATGATTATGTATTAGTACAAGGGGAATATGGTGTAACTTATTTAATGATTAAATGGTGCTTCGAAAATAATCTTATTCCAATTTATTCAACAACGAAAAGGGTTTATGAATTTGCTAAAAATGACAACGGAACTATTGAAAACAAACACACATTTAAACATGTGAATTTCAGATTATATAAAAATAATTTATGAAAATTGCATAAGCTGCAAAAGTGAGAAATTTGGGGCTGATAAGCATAAAAACATTCAAATTCTTAAAATTATAAGTAAATAAAAATTTAATTTTCCCAACCGATTTTATATAAGAAGGTTTATTTAGACATTGATACCACTGCTTTTACCTTGTATAAAATTTCATTATTATATATAATGAGATTAGGTTGGGAAAATTTTTGAGAAAGTATGAGAACTCAATAGTTTAACTGCAATTTGGATTTTTAAGAACCTTGATTTTATCTTAGGATGAACCTTAACAAGGGTTGTATTGAAATAACGTAAACAGGACAAGCAGGACGAACAGTATATAGATGAACCTTAACAAGGGTTGTATTGAAATATTTCTCACGGAACCCCACGCGCTGGTCAATCCCTGATGAACCTTAACAAGGGTTGTATTGAAATTATCCAGGGCTTTCAGAATGATGTCAAAAAGGGTCGATGAACCTTAACAAGGGTTGTATTGAAATGAAGGAAAACGAGTTAAAAATACCTCACTACCTGGCCAGATGAACCTTAACAAGGGTTGTATTGAAATTAAGAAAATCCTATCTTCTTAGCCAGCTTTGAAAGGATGAACCTTAACAAGGGTTGTATTGAAATTAAGAAAATCCTATCTTCTTAGCCAGCTTTGAAAGGATGAACCTTAACAAGGGTTGTATTGAAATTGGCGTGATCTGCATAAATGCCAACAATGGTTATAGATGAACCTTAACAAGGGTTGTATTGAAATCTTTGATCGCCATGTGTTCCTTCAAATCCTTCAAGGATGAACCTTAACAAGGGTTGTATTGAAATTTAAGGTCAGGAGCTCTACATAGTCCTTTGGTGAAAGATGAACCTTAACAAGGGTTGTATTGAAATTAGTCAGGAGCTTCTCTGTTTCCTCGTCTGTCCAGGATGAACCTTAACAAGGGTTGTATTGAAATTTTTGAAGTTGTGCTTCTGCTTGAGCGATACTTAAGATGAACCTTAACAAGGGTTGTATTGAAATACGTTTAATCCTAAGTGACCCTCAATGGCTTTCAGGATGAACCTTAACAAGGGTTGTATTGAAATTTTTTTGTTGCTGTGTTAAATTGGCGGTTTTCTTGGATGAACCTTAACAAGGGTTGTATTGAAATTTGCCATCGTTAATCCTGTTCCCCTCCATCGTCGCCAGATGAACCTTAACAAGGGTTGTATTGAAATTCTGATTCAGCATCATATCCATTTGTTACTGGCTCAGGATGAACCTTAACAAGGGTTGTATTGAAATAAACAATCGGTTCGAAATCTCTCAATCAATACAACGATGAACCTTAACAAGGGTTGTATTGAAATTCGTGTATTCCGAGAAGGCCCTTTCGCGGATATCTTGATGAACCTTAACAAGGGTTGTATTGAAATCAAATGACGCTTTTGCCATGTTCTTTGCCTCGCCGGATGAACCTTAACAAGGGTTGTATTGAAATAGCTGTCGGAATAACTCACCTTGATGAAGCGCTTCTGATGAACCTTAACAAGGGTTGTATTGAAATTATGCTGCCGCTCGTTCTACCCAGTTGTTTTTCGCGGATGAACCTTAACAAGGGTTGTATTGAAATTCAACGTGTTCGACTGTAATAATATCGTATATTCCCGATGAACCTTAACAAGGGTTGTATTGAAATTTGAGAGAGGATGACGCTGTAAGGCTTGGATATACAGATGAACCTTAACAAGGGTTGTATTGAAATTAGGAATTAATGCATCCACTGAATCTAATATTATAGATGAACCTTAACAAGGGTTGTATTGAAATAAGCGAGATACAACCAATTTATATGGGAGTAGATGCGATGAACCTTAACAAGGGTTGTATTGAAATTATGTGTGGGAAAAAGTAGCTGATGCACCAGTAACAGATGAACCTTAACAAGGGTTGTATTGAAATCCTAAGGCTGATGTCTTTCTCGGCTTTATAAAAATTAATCCTTTATAGCAGCGCGGTTTAAAAAGAATGTCATTTTTAAGGGGATAGTAATGAAGAAGAAATGAAGGATTTATTTAAGAATAGTAGAAATATAATATAGTTATTAAATTATAGGAAATTGAGGGTTTGATATGGAATATTATGAAATTATTGCAACATGCTATTTGAAAAAAAGCTTTAAGTTTTCAGAAGCAGGTGAAAAAATTGGAAAGTATATTAGCAAGACGATGCTTCAAGATATAGAATTATCAGAGCTGCATGAGGAAAACAGATTTAAATATTATTGCTTTGATAATTTTTATCCACTTGAGCAGGATAAAATTTACAAGGAGGATAGAATATATATTTTTAAACTCCGCTGCCTAAATAAAGAATTCGCAGAAAAAATGAAAAACTATTTGCCAAAAACTGAAAGCTTTGATTTTAAAGTGTTATCTGTGGAATTAAAAAGAATATATAGGAGAAACATTATAGAGCTTTATACACTAACTCCTGTAGTTATAACTCTAGATGATAACAAGCAGTGGGTTTTAGGTGATAATTTTAGTTTGATTGAAGACAAGATTCAGGGCAATCTTGAAAAAAAATATAATGAATACTTTAATGAAAAGATAGTTCCAATTCAAAATTTTATTCAAAGGATAGAAGTGTTAAATAAAAAGGCGTACTCATTAAATTATAAAAGTACAAAGATCCTTGGTAACAAATTCAGACTTTTTATTAATGAAGATGAAGTTTCACAAAAACTTGCATTTATTGCAGAAGCAACAGGCATTGGCGAAAAATCTTCTTCACTTGGGACAGGCTTTTGCAATGCAAAATACTTAAGATAGAGGAGGTGAAAAAATGCTTAAGGATATTACAGAAAACTATAAGAAAGCTATTAAGCAAAATAAAAATATCATTTTGGATAATTATTCTCTAAAAAGTGGTCTTCTTTTAAAATTTGATATAAATACAAAAGTTTCAGATTTAAAAGATGAAGATTATTTAATTGCAGATAAAAAAAACGAGAACATAAATAAAATTGAACTTTTGAATTGGTTTAAAATAAGAGACTTTTATAGTGGGGTAATTAGTACAAATAAAGCTATTGATTTACCAGCCAAGAAAATTTTGAGTTCTAATTATCTTACTGTATTTATAAAAAAAGATGCTTTTCCTGAAGTAGGAAAACCTGAACAGATGATGAACAGGGAAAAATTAAAAGAAAGAATTTCAGGATACTATGATGCACTCGGTAAAACAGAAGAGAAATTTATAAGTATATTTTCAGAAAGCATTTTTGTTGATAAAAGTAAAAATTATGAAGATTATTTAAAACAATATTTCACAAAAGAGTACAACTACATTAAGGATAAAGAAAGAAGCGAAGCAATTAGAAAGCATAAAGAATATCTTATAAATAATTTAGATGAGATTATAGATATTATTAAAATAATAAATGAAAAAAGTAAATTTGAAAATTACATAAAAATATTTTTTGATGAAGCTGAAGAAATATATGAGATGGAAAATCGTGTATATACCATGCCAAGTTTATTTAATATAAATAAATTCAACATAATTGAAAATGGAGAACTTTTTGGACTGCCCAGTAATGATATGAACACAAATGAGAAAAAGCCTTTCTTATTATCAAGAACAATGAAACATAATGTGCCATATCGTGAAACTTTGGATGATGTACAAGATACTAAAAACTTTTATGAGTGGCTTAAACTTCAAAATCATAATCAAAGAGAAGGGATAAGGCTTAATTATGATTTCAATTATGATGGAACATCTCCTTTTAAAAATGATGATTCTTTTTATAATATTCATATGACCAATAAGGAAAATTCTATAGATGAATTTGATAACATTCCTTTTTCAACTTCAAAGATTAATTTCAATTATCGAAATTATTTGAAAATATGCCATGAGGATGAGAAGGGGATTCCAAAAATTGTTTTAAATGAATCAATTTATGATTTGACTTCACTTGAAAAAAAGGTTAATCAATATTATTTTTCTGGAAGGATGTCTGGTTATTATAAAAATAATGAAGATGACATAAAAATTAAACCTACTGAATTTACTCCAATGCTTAAAGTTTTGCTTCTTAACTCAAGGGACGCTTTTTATGATTATTTTAAAAATGGAGTGGACATTTCTATTAAAAAAATGATAAATAAAATAAGCATGGAGGTTATTGAAGAGCAACTTCGCCATACTGTAAAGGGAAAAAATTCATATAAGGTTCAAATGGCATACAATTTAAGGTTATCTTTTCTTGAATTTTTCAATATTGAGGGAGGGAAAGAAATGGCAGATAAGATTAGCAGTATTATGGAGAATTTAAAAACTAAGCTTGATGATACGGAAAAAGTAGTAACTTGCGAAAGTGATGAGGAATTTTACTTTACATCAGGGCAACTTGCTTATTATATTCTTTCAAAGTCTCAATCTCAAAGTAATGATTTTGGAATATTTGAGCATTTTCTTCAAGCAAAAAACTCTGAGCAGCTTAAACTAAAATTAGGTGAATCTCTTGAAATATATAGGCATGCAATATCTATGAAGAATATAAAATTTAAAAATGCTATGGCTATGGTCATGGGATATGAAACCGATGAGAAAATATCAGGGAAAATGAAAGATATGCTATTAGCAGGAATCCTTGCTAATAATGTATTTTATGAAAAAAATAAAAAAATGGAGGCTGTAAATGATGAAGAGTAGAGTTTACGGAGTTTTAGGTGTATCAGCTAGAATGGCTAATTGGAATGCTGATTTTACAGGAAGACCAAAGACAACAAGCAATGGAGATATTTATGGAAGTGATAAGGCATTTAAATATACTGTGAAAAGACATTGGACTAATAATGGTGAGAAGGTTCTTTATATTAAATCATATAAAATAGAAACTAAGGGCAAGAAGAAGGAAGATATGGTTGAAAAGCTTCAGCCTAAGGAATTGAAAGAAAGATATGAAGAAATATTTTCACCAAATAAGATTGACAAATCTACTTCATCAAAGGAAGTTTTGAAAAATTTGTTTTCTGCAATTGATGTAATGAATTTTGGCGCAACTTTTCCTGTAGATGAATTAAATATAAGCATAACAGGGGCTGTACAGGTAGGGCAGGGATTTAACAAGTATAAAGAGGCAAGTGTGGAAATTCAAGATATTTTATCGCCTTTTAGAAATTCAGGAAAAGATGAAGCTACTGCATCAAGTTTGGGTAAAAAAATAATGTGTGATGAAGCCCACTATTTTTATCCATTCTCAATTAATCCTAAAAATTATAATGATTATGTAGGGCTTATAGATGGATTTGATGGATATACAGATGAAGCTTATAGAAAATTTAAAGATGGGGCTTTAGTTGGCGCAACAGAGCTTAACACAAACAGCAAGTCGGGATGTGAAAATGAATTTGCTCTTTTTATAGAGCTAAAAGATGATGCTCAAATTTACCTTCCAAATCTTGATAAGTATGTGGAGTTTTATAAAGAAGATGGGAAAAACGTAATAGATATCAGTAGTTTAAATGAAATAATAGACGAGGAAGTAATTAAATATATTGATAATATTGAGATTTATTATAATCCCTTTAATACATTATTAAAGCAAAATTTAAAAGGCGCAAAGCTATTTAATATATTAACAAGAAAAGAGATATAAATATTTTAATTGGCTCTAAAAAAGAGGTGAACTAATTGGAGGCGATTTTGTTTAAATTAAGCGGAAGGACAGCGTTTTTTAGAAAACCAGATGTAAATACAGGAGTATATTTTACATATAACAATATCCATAAGGTTGCACTTTTGGGACTTTTAGGAGCTGTAATTGGACTTGAAGGATATAATGAACAATATGTAAGAAGTAAAAAAAATATAGATGTACAGTATCCAGAGTTTTATGAAAAGCTAAAAAATCTTAAAATTTCAATTACTCCATTTGGGACAAAAGGTTATTTTACAAAGAAAATTCAAGTTTTTAATAATACTGTTGGATATGCTAATAAAGATAAAGATATGAATCCTTGTAATTTGGTAGTTCATGAGCAGTGGCTTGAAAACCCGAAGTGGCAGATTGGTTTGCTAAATGATAATTCAATTGATAAGGATATATATGAAAAATTAAAGGATTATCTTTTAAATAGGAAATGCGTATATATTCCTTACCTTGGTAAAAATAATCACTTTGCACAGATAGAAGATGTAAAAGTAGTTAATATAAAAGAAACTGAAGATTTCAATCATATTGATTCGCTTTTTGAAGAGGAATTAGTTGATATTGGGGATGAGCCCTTTGATGAAGAGGAAGATATATTCTTTTTTAGGGAGTACAGTCCCTGCAGTTTAAATAAGGATCATAACTACTATGAGTTTAAAAAACTTTGCTATACAAATCTTGAAATAGTAAAGACAAACGGGATAAAAAATATTTTCCAATATCGAGATGAAAATTTGGCTTTTTATTAATTTGCAGGGCTTTATGCCCTGTATTTTTATAGGTGGTGTAAATGAAAGATTATAAAGAAATTGAACTAATAAATATGAATTCATTAATAAGTGAAGAAAACATATGGGCTCATACAGATGATGAAAAAGATCCTGAAACTATTTTTGAACATTCTGACTGGACACTCCATTTTTTATATAAATTAATGGAGAAAAAAGGGTTAGATAAAGTATTAAACAATATAATAAGTGAACTTAAAATTGAGGGTAAAAATATTGATGATGATGTTTCAAATTTTATTAAAGAGCTTTTTATAAATGCTGTATATTTGCATGATTTTGGAAAGGTTAATCCTTCTTATCAGAAAAATGTATTGAAAAACGATAATATTTTTTTAGACAGTGAACATGAAACGGCAGATTCAAATCATTCATGGCTTTCAGCTCTCATTTATATTGATACTTTTATGGAAAAGATTAAAAAAGTTGATGATAAACTAATTAAAAAGTTTTTTAGAAGTATTATTTTTGATTTTTCTTATGTAATATCAAAGCATCATTCAAGTTTGGGTGATTTAGAAGAAGATGAATATATTAAGAACTTAAAACAATGGCATGATAGAATTTCAGAAGATAATTTTCATTTAAAATATTATTTGAAATATGACAGAATAAAAAATATGAATATAGGCTTACTTAAAAATAATAGAAGATATATAAATAAAGAAAATACTTTTCAAATTTATATTCTTATAAAGCTTCTTTTTTCATGTATTGTAAGCTGCGACTCTTATGCTACTTATTTTTATCATAGTGGAACAGAGCCGGATTTTGGATGTATTAGTGGCATTGAAAATATTATTAAAAGATTTGAAAGCAGTGATGTAAATAAAGGGATAGAAGAATATAAAAAGAATAAAAATTATTTTGAGAAA
>ENA-UOOE01001392-UOOE01001392.1-fermentation-metagenome-genome-assembly--contig:-NODE-1392-length-20614-cov-3.285325_pt1 | contig 20614 bp, 16 predicted proteins | sample MGYA00245776_ERZ724021 | MGnify/ENA primary metagenome ERZ724021 (study PRJEB28704, sample SAMN03018321) | fermentation metagenome | biome: anthropogenic terrestrial biome; feature: soil; material... | reverse complement strand
GACTTCAGGATCCCGGTATTTTTTGTTCTCGATGACATCAAAATCCAATTGAATGATATGGTCTTCTTTGACTCCAGATTTCAGCAAGTAATCTCTGAAAAGGGTGAACAGAAGGAAAGACTTACCGCATCTTCTGATGCCGGTAATTATTTTGACCAAACCGTTTCTTTTGCTTTCAATAAGTTTGCTGAGGTAATAATCTCTTTTAACTTCCATCTCTGAAGCCTCCTAAACTAAATATTTGTGTTCTTAAGAACATTTTTATAGCTTAAGTATATTAGTTCTTATATATTAAGTCAAATATTTGTTCTTAGGAACAGATCTATATAGTTATAACCTTTAATTGATCCATTGGGTTACCTGTTTCTTTCTTTGCCAAAGAAGACGACAAGAAATAAGAACAGTACCTCTGGCTATACAGGCGTTCATTATGACAAGTATAGGAAGCAGTGGATTGCTCAGATTATGCTTGCTAGAAAGAACCACCTTATTGGTAGATTCAAATTAAAAAACGAAGCTATCGAAGTGAGAAAAGAAGCTTACGATTATTACTATGAGAAATACAGGAAAATTGTTTAGGAAACATATTGACATCAATCAATGTTTGCAATAACATATAGATGTTGATGAATGTGATATCGGAGGATTATTGGAATGACAAATGAGGAATTCGTGAAAGCGTCAAAGGCTTTGTCTGACGCAACGAGAGTTGAGATATTGAAAATCATCTCGAAGGCTGGAACAATCTGTGCCCGCAAGATTTTAGAAGAACTTCACATCACTCAAGGAACATTATCTCATCACATGAAAGTCCTTACTGATTTGAAACTGGTTTCGGTTGAGAAAAATGGTAAGTGGTGCAACTATACCCTTATTAAAGAAAACATTTGTGAAATAGCTCATTTTATCCAAGATATATGCATAGATAAAGAAACAAAATCCTGCTCATGCGGTTGTAGATAGATCTGGCATATGCGAAGCCCTTAATGGGTTTTATTTTTAAGATAACATATTGATTTCTATCAATATTAGGAGACTTTTATGGAAGAAAAAACGAAAAAAATAAATAAGCACTGGAAACTGTTTTTGATGCTAGGAATAATACTGGTTATTATATTGGTCAATGTATTGATAGGCGTTTTTGCTGGGTGGGATGTGGCCGCCATCCCCTGGAATTTCATCAGTGACCAGATATTAGGCATGAAATGGCTCAGCGCATTAATCTGGATGCTCATAACGGCGATAGGCGGAACGCTTGATGAGTCTACGTGGCAATACAAAGTGGAATCATCCGTCCAATTCTTCGTCTACGATTTTATTAAGATTGGGATTCTTCTCTGCTTGCTGATTTTCATAATTTCCTACGTTCAGTCTTATTTTCCTCCTGAAAGGACGAAAAAGATTCTCGGGAAATTCCATGGGATAGGGGCAAACATCATTGGTGCTTTGCTTGGAACGGTTACGCCCTTTTGCAGTTGCTCATCGATTCCGATTTTCATCGGTTTCACTAGGGCTGGACTATCTAGTGGCGTAACCTTCAGCTTTCTGATATCAAGCCCTTTGGTTGATTTGGGATCGCTCATGCTGTTAGTAGGGTTCTTTGGCTGGCCTATCGCCATTGCCTATGTGGTTGTTGGACTGGTTTTGGCTGTAATCGGAGGAACAATAATCGAGAAAACAGGGTTAGGTAAAAACGTCGAAGACTTTGTGCTAAATGGGCAGTCGCTGATTAATATTGAATCACCTAGCTTAAGCCAAAAGGACAGGCTCATCTATTCACGCGACCAGATGTGGCAGACATATAAAAAGGTTTTCTGGTACATCGTCATCGGCGTTGGAATAGGCTGTATTATTCATAATGTCATTCCAGCGGAATGGGTTGAGAACCTATTAGGGTCCAATTCCTGGTATGGGGTCCTTGTAGCCACGGTGATTGGCGTGCCGATGTATGCTGATATCTTTGGGACGCTTCCTATAGCTGAAGCCCTCTATGCGAAAGGAGCGGGGTTAGGGACAATTCTCTCATTTATGATGAGCGTAACGGCTCTTTCACTCCCTTCTTTGATTATGCTGAGAAAGGCTGTAAAACCTAAACTGTTAACGGCCTTCATCATCATAATTGTCATTGGAATCATAGCCATCGGCTATTTGTTCAATGCGTTCGGATATCTGTTTATTTAATTTTGGTTACTGATGGCTTTGCCATTTATAACATATTCATCACAAAGGAGGATAAAAGATGAAAATTCAAGCATTGGGATGTGGCTGCCCGAAATCAGTCAAGAATTACGAAGCAGTTGTAGAGGCAGCAAAAGAATTAGGTATTAACGATCAGGTGGAATTCTATCAGGATTCGGACGGAATTCTCGCCATGGGAATCATGTCTACGCCAGCATTGGTAATCGATGGCAAAGTCTATTCCATGGGTCGTGTTCTAAATGTGAAGCAAGCAAAGGAACTGCTCGAAAAAGCACAAGGATCAAGTGCTTGTTCTTGCGGCTGCTCATCAAAGAATAATTGAATTATCTATACTGCTGAGTTTAACTACGTCTTGTTCTTCAAATTGGTGCCCCAAGCCGAATATGCTATATTGTTGGCAGGCTAATTGGTTAGGTCAAAAAGCCGACCGACAGCCATCCTAAGCCATCTAATTCAAGCACCAAAGCGCACCGAAAGCTCCACTCTCAGTAGTGGAAAAGTCTTCCACTCAGGTTTTCCACTCAAAAACGAAAAAATCTCCGTGTAATTCGGTTCGGCAAGGTTCCCATGAAATACATGGCATTCCTGAAATATCCCGATAGCATCGAACTAATTGTTCGGTTCTAGGCTACTAGGTTCATACGCATATCGTTCCAGCGTTGGATTCAAAATCCAATGGTCGTGAGATCATGGGAGTTCAAGTCTCCCTCCGGGCACCATACTTAATATCGGATTTCACGGAAGTTAACGGCTTCCGTGTTTTTGTTTATCGAAGATATAACCACTAATAGTTTTTACGCATGTGCAGATAAAAATTAAGTGCGTAAAAATCCGCATCCATTCGATCTAAAAAGACAGGACTGTCAGAATATCCTGCCTTTTTTTCTATTATTGATTCCTTGAATTCGAAAATCAAACGCTGGTGTCCCATACATAAAGTAAGCAAACCGTTTTGAAAGGTTATTTTCAGTCAATTTCTATTTTTGTTTTCTGCGAGTCTTATTTTCAATTAGACTATCCTATTATGGTATTTTGTGAAAATGTACCATTAGAATTAAAGGAAACCTTTAACTCCTTGCGATATTGGCTAGCCATATAGTACCGTTTCTTGAATATCCACCATCCATTGTCTTTTATTTTGAATTCTTCAACACGTGAGTACTCATCGGTGTTCGTTTCATCATTTGAATTAAGAACCCTTATTGCCGGTTGAAGTTTTTTGCTGGCGTTAAGTTGTTCATCAATTACATCCGATTCCCAATATTTAACATTTCCAGCTGACAAATCATTTACAATTTTCTGCGAATCTGGTGTATAAGTATAGGAAACACCACCATTTAAAGAACCTGTGAGTTCTTTCCCTTCAAAGCCAATTGACCCTCCTAAGGAGACAGAAGTTGATGTATCCGTGTTCAAATAAGAAGCATCAATGACCATGCTTGTTGATTTCATCCGAACACTGTAATCGGTAACAGCATAATTTGGTTCGGCATCCATGGTGAATGTACTAGATATATCATAAATGCCATGTTTTACTGAATTTGAATCCTTTATTTTCATAACATCGACAACTGATGTTCCAATGGTGTAGCTGCAAAGATAAGCTTTGTGTTCCGGTTCTAAAAACAAATAATTTTCCATAAAGGCAAACGCAATTGTTTTCCCCGATGTATCTTTTGTTTCTTCTCCGCTTCCAGAATCCACAATATGAAATATAACATCATTATCATTACCAACAAACTTATATTTGTTAGCTAAAGCAGAATTGACCATTGCATTTACTAATACATCTTTGTCTACTATGAAATCGGTCTGGATAGGTTCATCTTTTGTTTCATAAGTACCATCATTGTCTTCGTCTGTCTCGGTTCCAAGAAGGCCGGCAGAAACATTAATGGTCACATTTTCAGTTCCATTATTATAAACATAGAAACCCTTCTGGGTATCATCAAAAGAATAATCGAAGTCAATGACATTAGTATCTATTTTTTCTTTTAGCAGGGCACTATTAACAGAATTATCAGTAACAGCAATAACTCCACCTTTTTTAAGATACTGACTGGTGTTTGCCTTATCTAACTTAGAAAAACTGGTTTCGTTTAGAACATACGCAGTATTTGTGTTGTTCAAAGAAACCCGGTCAGAATTAATCGCACATTTAACACTACGGTTAGTTTGAGATGAAGGAGCAACATTATCTAGATAAACTATTTTCATATCATTAGACAACTCTTTTCCTAAATCATAAGAAATGGTGTTGCCTAATTCTGATGTGCCAACCATGGCAAGAATAACTGATAAGGATAAAATAACTGTTTTCCTCATTTTTAGTTTCCCCCTATCTAAAGAAAATTTTCTCACAGCAACTTTGATCTTCATACACAGACACATACCAGAATTTATCTGCAACAGTTTCTTTAACAGCCTTTAACCGATTATCCTCAAATATATAGGACAATCCATCTTCAGAAATCGAACCAACAAAAGAGTTTTCAAAAACAAACCGATAGTCATGATCATCTTTAAAAGAATCAAATAATGAAATGGCATCAAGATAGTCTTTAACAGAAGTTCCGTTAGAATCCGAATAAGAAGAAATAGTGACTATAGCCTGATAATCCTGACTGATTTTAGACTGGCTTTGAAAATCGACAGCATAAATCTTATTTAAATTATCAATCGTATAATCCATATTCAATGATTCAACAGCACCAGTAGAATCCGTCGAGATAATTCCTGAGTTCTTCAGTTTGGCATCCTTAAAAACAAGGCTTGTCTTGGCATCAAATTCTGTTTCTAATTTGCTCACATCCTTTGTAGTTTGATAAGAAGACTTGGCTATTGAATAGGAGACAGCCTTCTCATTCCGATCAAGGAAATAAACGGTCGTCGAAGCAATCATCAGTCCAACCACAATTGTTAAAGCACTGATATCAACAATCTTCATAGCTTTCTTCATACTCATAGGTCCTTCAACTCTGACTTAGCTATCGCGTCATTCTTCTTTTTACCTCGATAGCGATTTACCAAAATCAAAGTTATATTGCCGACAAAGCAAATTCCACACTGTATCAGTGAAAGATTAAAGATATCCCCTTCCTTCAAAACCAGGAAGGAAATACAGGTAGCAACAATAGGCAGAGCAGAAAGAAAACGTGGTTTGATAAAAATAATTCCGATTTCAGCCAGAATACCCACAACATAGAGAACAATTAAAGTGTTAATCTCCATTTTAGCGCTCCTTTTTATAGGCTTTTATGAGTCTTTTTGCAGTATCAACGCTGAAAAGGTCATCAATTGCCATTTGACGCACTTCTTCAACAAACGGATCAGCGGTTTCGCTGTCTCCGGCCTTTATCTTTTCAATCAGCCTATCAAGTCTTAATCTGATGGTCGGATAAGTGATTCCGTAGAACTTAGCCAGATCCTTTAAGGATCCCGAATAAAGAGCAAAGCGTTTCAGAAACATTAGATCCTCTGGCTCAAGACTAAGAATCCATTTAGGAATTTCTTCTTTGGATATCATTTCATTTCCCTCATAGTTGCAAATTATAGTCTTTAATAAAATTAAAGTCAAAATTTATTTTATTAAAGTTATAATTAAAGTAAGCAAAATCAGGAATAATCAAAAAGCTAAATAGATTTCAATTTTTTGAAAATACAGAACAGAGTTTCAAAACTTATAGACAGGGAAACTCAAATATGCTATTTATTTGTTAGACTAATTGGTTAGGTCAAAAAGCCAACCGATAGCCTTCCGTTATCATAAGATCCCTGCACCAAAGCGCACCAAAAGTTCCACTCTCAGTAGTGGAAAATACTTCCACTCAGGTTTTCCACTCAAAAACGAAAAAGTCCTTGAGTAATTTGGTTCGGAAATGTTCGCAAGAAATACATGACATTCCTAAAATTGCCAGATAGCATCGAACTAATTGTTCGGCTCTAGGCGACTAGGTTCCTACGCATATCGTTCCAGCGTTGAATCCAAAAGACACTCAAAAGAGTCGTGCTCACTTCCCATCGGCATCAGGCAAAAAGCCCTTAGTTATCGACTTTTTGAGGAATCGGCATGCAAGGCCTGAGTGGAAAATTCCTCGAAAATGGCGGATTAGGGTCGAAATTTCCACTCAAAAACCGAAAATCGGGTTCGAGATTGCCTGAAAATCGGTCGAAAAAGAGGCTTAAAAGACAAAATTCGGATGGCCTATCCTCGGTACACCTCCTTGCGGTATCAGCAAGGCGAGAAAGTATCCACTCAATCGGTAGTGGAAACGCAAAAAAGGTGTTAGAATCTCTTAGTCGCCCCCGTGGTGAAATTGGCAAACACGGCAGACTCAAAAGAGTCTCGGCTCGCCAAAAACGCAATTTCAAAAAAGCCCGATACTATCGCACTTATTGAGATTACACTAAACGAGGGCTGAGTGGAAAAAGCCACTAAAATGGCAAAATTACCCCTAAATTTCCACTCAAACGACTAAAAACAGGGTCGAATTTACCTGAAATCGGTCAAAAAATAGGGGTGTTCAGAAAAATTCGGATGTGCCTGATTCGGTTCGTGTTGGTTCATTAACACTTAAAAGAGTTTCGCTCCTAAAAAATGGTAGTGGAGTGCCGTATAAGTGTGATAGAATCTCACTTATGCAGGTGTGGCGTAATGGCAGCCGCGACAGACTCAAAATCTGTTGAACGTGAGTTCGTGAGGGTTCAACTCCCTCCACCTGCACCAGATTTAAAGACCTAACCTCTTAGCTTAAACAACTAGGAGGTTTTTGTTTTATGGATAAAGCACAAGATTTCGAACATCGCCATCTGGGGTACGACCGCTATAAAGGAACTAGAATCAGCCAGATTGACCCTAACAGGCAATTATCAAGACTTAATAAGTCAGGATGTTCTGGAGTCAGCTGGGACTCCAAATTCAACATGTGGAAAGCTCACTTCAACTTTCAAGGGGTTCATTATTGGGTTGGAAGATTCTCCGAACTTGATGATGCTATAAAAGCCGCAAACGAAAAGAAGAGGGCAGTGTACTCATTAGTTCTTTCTGAGCATCCAGTAAAAACAAAGGCAAGCATAAAGCATCTTCCGGGAACTACTATTATTGACCTTACTGGTTTGAAGAAACCTCATTATGAAGTAATCGAGTTTGCCGGAAGAGATAGGACCACATGTCGATGGGTTTGCAGATGTGAGTGTGGAGAAACCTTTATAGCTACCTCCTCAGAAATCAGAAACAACAAAATAATATCTTGCGGGTGTGTGAGTGAAGAACGAAAGATTTATTCGTATCATCTATTCAGCAATTACAAAGATATCTTCGTTGACGGCACTACTCTTTATAGTATGAATAAGAATATTCCTTATTTAAGCAACGAGACGTCCAAAGTCAGAGGTGTATATAAACCAAGAAAAGGATCGTGGTATGCAAAACTAACCTTTCAAGGCGTTGACCATCGTATAAAATGCTCAACAAAAGAAGAAGCGATAACAGCTAGGGCATTATTAGAGCAGGAGTATTATCTTCCTTTCATGAAGAAGCATAAAAAAATAAGAGAAGGATAAACCAAAGTGTTGCTGTCTGACTTATAAGTAGTGTAATCTTCCCGTTACATTGCGACCGTTCTTTTCTCCTCGAAACTGAAGCCAATGCAGATAAAGAAGATGTTCTCTCTACTCATCGACGGCTCGGCTCTGAGACAGGCCGGACATATGGCCAATGTGTCCCCCCGGGCTGTCCTGCTCTGGAGAAGAAGAATCGAGAAAGCGCGAAGAATAAAGGAATTTCCGATGCTATCCGGGAATGTCCATGTGGACGAGACCTACGTCAACGTAGCCAGACACCGAGAGCCTTCAGTCAAGAGGGGAGTCTCCAAGAGCAAGCTGAGGATCGCAGCGGCGGTCGATGACCTGGGCCACTGATAACAAAGGTGAGCGGTTACGGGATGCCGAAGAACCGAGAATCGGAGAGAGCCTTCGGAAGTCTGGTCGAGAAGGGCTCCAGTGTCACTCACGACGACTCAAACTACGGGCATGCCTTTGACGGCTGCGCTGTAACAACCGTGAATTCGAAGCCGAAGGAATCACACTTCCTCATGAACCCCGTCAACAGGTTCTGCTGCCGGATCCAGAGGATATTCGCCGTGCATCTGAGGATCCATAGGAGCGACGTGCAGAAATACCCTGATGCTCTGTGTGCAGACTATGTGTCAGACAAAGAAAATTATCGAGAATTCCTATCTGAAAACAGGGGGGAAGATATTCTCATCAGGGATTATGCTGAGAAGATCGGACGTTTACGGATGTTCAGCAACGCTTTGGTTTATCCTTCTCCTTTATTTGCCAGTTTTATCCAATAATCAGCATATATATAGATAAATAGTAATAATTGATTCTTTTCCTATCTTTTTGAAAGGCCTATTATAGCTTCCTTAAAATAAGCCTTAGAAGCACATTTTTTGAAAAGAAAGTGGTTTCCGATTATCAATTTAAAAGCCAATTTTTGGTTTTGAATTTTACCCTTTGTCTTTTTTTATAGTCCATTTGTCGATACCGTGTTGTCTATTTTTTGGCATAAAAGCAAACTGGTTGGAGATGTTGGTTTTTATTACCAAAGGAGGAAACATATGATAAGAAAACTAAAACCATTGATCTTAGTTTCGGCTCTGATCGTTGGTGGTGCGATGGTCTTAAGCAGTCCTAAGGGGTTGGCTTATGCTACCGGAAGAACTATGTATGAGAATAGTTCTACTGGTAAGAAATACTATACGGATTATGACACCTTCCAGGAAGAGCAGGATGCTGCCGAACGTCTGAATACGGAAATAGCTGGTGAAGGTATTACTCTTTTGAAGAACCGCAACAGCACACTTCCTTTTGCCACTACCATTAAAAACGTTTCTGTTTTCGGAACTGGCGCTGCCTACTTAAATTATGGTTCTCAGGGTTCTGGATCTCCGGATGCTTCTCCTTTGCAGACTAAGATTACTCTCCAACAGGGCTTAGAGGATGCTGGCATCTATATGAACCCTGCTTTGGTTGCTCTTTATAAGAACAACAATGGCACTGTTGCTAATGCTAATTTATCTCATACTGGTGGATCTTATTACGCCAGAGGTGGAAAAGATGTCGCTCTTGACTATAGTGGCGACACTATCACTACTAACGGCTATGCTAAGGCTGAGGATTCCTATGCCAACTATGGCGATGCCGCTATTATTATGGTCACCCGTCAGGGCGGTGAAGGTGAAGAAAAGGAATTCTCCAGAACTGAATACTATAATGGTGAGGCCACTCCTGAAGGTGGAAAAGCCAATGGCCTAGAACTGACTCCTAATGAAAGAAACATCGTTAAGTATGTCACCTCTAGATTCAATAAGGTAATTGTCGTTGTCAATTCTCCTAACCCTATGGAATTAGGCGAGCTTGAAGATAACAACAAGATTGGTGGTGTCATCTGGATGGGTGAACCTGGTATCTCTGGCTGCGAGGCCTTAGGTAAGATCATCCGCGGTGAAATCAATCCTTCCGGACATTTGCCGGATGTCTATGCCGCTAATTGGGATGCAGATCCTACTACTAACAATTATGGTGATCAGTCTGGCGTCACTGATGACCCTGGCGAATCTTCTAAGGCCTATGACAAAGACGGAAATACTATCAAATGGGGCGGCAAAAATGGAACTGATATTCAGACTGTCTCCTATGAAGAAGGAATCTATACTGGCTATCGCTGGTATGAGACTCAGTCGGAATTAGGAAACTATTATTCTAAAACTTCTTTAGCTAACAACAATGAAGCTGTCTATGATACCACTGATGATTACTATAACCGTGTCAATGGCGTAGTTTATCCGTTTGGCTTCGGTCTTAGCTACACTGACTTCTCATGGACTGACATGAATGTCACTCATGATGCCACTGATAAGACTATCACAGCTTCTGTCAAGGTAACTAACACTGGCAAGGTGGCTGGCAAGGATGTTGTTCAGATCTATTATGAAGCTCCTTATCTTGGAACCATTGAACAGGCTGCTGCTAACTTAGTTCAGTTTGGAAAGACTGAGATTCTTAATCCGGGAGAGAGTCAGACTCTTACCATCACTTTCGATGATAAGGATATGGCTGCCTTCGATTATGATGATGCTAACAACAACGGACATAAGAATTATGAATTAGAGGCCGGAGACTATAAGATCTCCTTCCGTCATGATTCTCACCGTGCTGAAAGCACTACTGACATTACTTTAGCTGCTTATATTTATGATGGCTCCGATGATGCCCATAACTACAACAATGGCTATGGCAACAATGCTGAAGCTATCTTCTCTTCCACTGATAAGACATCTTCTGACTGGCTCTTCAACACCTACGGCGATCCCAATGTCCAGAGCTATATCTCCAGAGATGGCGGTAAACTTGAAAGTCCGACTATCATCAATAAGGCCAAATACAGCGATGATTGGAAGACTAGAATGCAGGCTTATGATGGCTACACTGGCGCTGATGCCAAGACCTATCATGACACCTATCATACTGCCTATGTAAAAGATGACGGCATCCCGTCAACTTGGACTCAGGCTACTACTCAGGCCACTAAGACTACTATCCAGTTATCTGATATGTACGACTATGACTATACTGCTCCTACTCTAAGCTCTGATGGAACTCTCACTGCTGCCACCGATACTGGAAGCAAGAAGTGGGATGAGTTTATGAATCAGCTGACTTTCAGTGAAATCAAGTCTTTGATTTCTTCTGATGACTTACATATGGAGATGACTGATATTGGCAAGCCGCATTCTAATGAGAATGATGGCTCTACTCAGTTCCAGTACAACAGCCGTTCTGAAATCGATGATGTTGATTATGATGGAACTTGGTGGGTCTGCTCTCCAATCATCTCCGCTACCTTCAACACTGATCTTTCCTACCGTCAGGGTCTCATGATTGGCAATGAAGGTCTATTCATGGACATCACCGGTATGTGGGGCTTCGGTCTTAACACTCACCGTGGTGCATGGGGTGCTAGAGCCTTCGAGTACTATTCTTCTGATCCAATCCTTACTGGCTACATCAATGCTTATGTCACTGCTGGCTGCCAGGAAAAGGGTGTCAACGTCTATAATAAGCACTTCGCCTTGAACGATCAGGATTCCTATCGTAACACTGCTGATGGTGTATGCGTCTTCGTCAATGAACAGGCTTATCGTCAAATCTATCTCAAGCCTTATGAAATTGCCTGCAAGGTCGGTCATAACCAGGCCTTTATGATGTCCTTCACTAGAAATGGTGCTATCTCTGCTGATAACAACTACAACCTCATCACTAAGTTAGCCCGTGGCGAATGGGGCTTCAAGGGTGATGTCGGAACTGATGCCGGTGGCGGTGCTTCTGGCGACGCCTGCACCTTAGCTGGAAACGATGCTCCGTTGATGTCTTATGGAACAGCTACTAGTGGTGTTACTACTCAGTATGAAAGTGAAGCCGTTTATTCCAATATGCTGAAGGAAGTGGAAGACAAAGGCGTTGTTTTCTTAGATACTGATACCGGTCTTAAACTCTATCCTGAGATTTTCAAAAAATATTTTGGAAAACTTGTTCCGCCTACTGACAATAAGTACGCTGCGTTGAATTCTGCTGTTTGGTCAGGTGGCAGTTTCATTTATGTACCTAAAGGTGTCAAACTTGAAAAACCGCTTCAATCCTACTTTAGAATCAATAACAAACGTTCGGGTCAGTTTGAAAGGACTTTGATTATTGTTGATGATGATGCTCAGCTTAATTATGTTGAAGGCTGCACCGCTCCGATGTACTCCCAGGAAAGTCTTCATGCCGCTATTGTTGAAATCTTTGTCGGCAAGAGAGCCAAGATGCGTTATACCACTATTCAAAACTGGTCTAACTCCATTCTCAACCTTGTCACTCAAAGAGCCACCGTTGATGAAGATGGCTTGATGGAATGGGTGGACGGAAACATCGGTTCCAAGCTTTGCATGAAATATCCTTGCTGTATCTTAAAAGGTGATCGGGCCCGTGGCTCAACGATTTCCATCGCTGTTGCCGGACAAGGCCAGTTCCAGGATACCGGAGCCAAGATGATCCATCTTGGAAAAGACACCTCCTCGACTGTTATCTCCAAATCCATTTGCCGTGATGGCGGCAATGCTAACTTCCGCGGGACTATTAAGATTTCTCCAAAGGCGATTAATAGCAAAGCCCATGAGGAATGCGATACCTTGATACTTGATGACCATTCCTACTCTGATACCATACCTTCCAATGTTTGCTCCAACGCCTCTTCTTATCTTGAACACGAAGCCAGTGTGTCCAAAATCAATGAGGAACAGCTCTATTATCTGATGAGTCGAGGGTTATCAAAAGCCAGTGCCACTCAGATGATTGTGATGGGATTCCTTGAACCTTTCAGCAAAGAACTGCCGATGGAATATGCTGTTGAACTCAATCAGCTGATTAAGTTCGACATGGCTGGCTCAATAGGTTAAAAGATAAAATTATGTTAATCAAAACACCGTCCTCTTATTATGATGTGATTGTTGTCGGCGGCGGGCATGCCGGCGTTGAAGCCGCCAATGCCGCCTGCACCTTAGGTATGAAGACTTTGATGGTCTGTTTCAATTTTAAAATGGTTTCCAATATGGCCTGCAACCCCACTATCGGTGGTTCAGCCAAAGGAATCGTTGTCCGGGAGATGGACGTCTTAGGTGGAGTAATGGGAAAACTAGCCGATATGAAGGGCTCCATTCTCCAAATGAAGGTTTTGAATACTTCCAAAGGACCTGGCGTCAGATGCTTCAGAGCCCAGGAAGATAAACGCGGCTATCCCCGCAATGTTCAGAACTTTTTGCTGACCCTTAATAACCTCGACATTATCGAACATGAAGTCAAAAGGGTTGTTGTTGAGAACAAGATAGCTAAGGGGATTGTTCTTGATGATGGGACTTTCATCAGCTGCAAAGCCATTGTTTTAGCTACCGGCACTCATATGGAGGCTAGAACCTTACGAGGACATGTTGCTAAAGATGAAGGGCCTGATGGTGAAAAATCCAGTCACGGTTTGTCTAAATCAATCTCTGATTTAGGCCTCAACATGATTCGGTTAAAGACCGGTACACCGCCTAGACTTGATCCTAAAAGCATCGATTATTCAGTCTTGGAAATCGAAGAAGGCGATGAAGGCCATAATGCTTTTTCCTATGATACCACCTGGTTTTTGCCAAAGAAGGATATGCTGCCCTGCCATCTGACTTATACTAACGAACATACCCATGAAATCATTCGAGCCCATTTGAAAGACTCGGCCATGTATGGTGGCGTTGTCAGAGGTGTCGGACCGCGTTATTGTCCTTCTATTGAAGACAAGGTCGTTCGTTTTGCCGATAAGAAGCGACATCAGCTTTTCTTGGAACCTGAAAGCATTGAATTCTCATCCTGCTACTTACAAGGCTTCTCTACTTCCATGCCTGAAAACATTCAGGTGGAGATGGTCCATTCTCTCAAAGGACTTGAGAAAGCTGTCTTCTTGAAGTATGCCTACGCCATTGAATACGATGCCGTTGAACCCAGCCAGCTAGATCACACCATGAGGGTCAAAGGCTTTGACGGCTTATATGTCTGCGGTCAGATAGCCGGCACCAGCGGCTACGAGGAAGCTGCCGCCTTAGGATTGATGGCCGGCATCAATGCCTCCTTATGGATTCTTGGAAAGGCTCCTTTCACTTTAGGAAGAGACGAAGCCTATATGGGCATCATGATTGATGATATTGTCACTAAAGGCACTCATGAACCTTACCGTCTATTAAGTTCAAGATCTGAGTACCGCCTGATCACAAGAAACGACAATGCCGATACAAGGCTGATTCAGAAGGGCTACGATATCGGAATGGTCCCTAAGGACCGATTCGATAGACTCAACAATAGTAACGTTCTTATTTTCAACACTATCAAAACCTTGGAAGAACATCAGATTGCTTCTAATAAAAAAATCCGTGAATATCTATTAAGTCTTGGCTTCAATGAACCTAACGGAAACGAGAACCTAAAACTTACTATGCGCCGACAGAACGTCAAATACGGTGAACTTAGGAAGTGTGTTGATTTCCTGCCTGAGCTTGATGAAGGGGAACAGTTTAAGATCGAGACTGAAATCAAGTATGAAGGTTACATCATTGCTGAAAGGAAGGAAGCTGAAAGAAGAAAAGGCTACGAAAGTCTTCTTCTGCCAGATGGCCTTGATTATAAGCATATGGATGGATTATCCTTGGAAGCAAGAGAAAAACTTACTCTCTTAAGACCTAAAACCTTAGGAGAAGCTAGCCGCATCACTAACGTCCACCCTTCCGATATTGATGTCCTCTCCTTCTATGTCCGTCATCAGGAAAAGAAGTGAAAAAGAAAACGGAAGCCTTGGGGCTTCCGCTTTTTTTAATCTTCGATGTCGTAGGCTTTCAGGAAAGTGTTATCTAAAGGGCCTATCAAACGGGCATTGACATAGCACATCTTCAAAGTCAGCATGGTCTGTCCTTGATAATTTCCGCTCGGTGTTTTTTCAACCAATAAGACAGCTTCGACTCCTTCGCCATGATCAAAAACCAAAGGCAGCATCATCGACATGACGTTTCTAGTGGGGAAGAAAGACGGTAGTGCCATCCTATAATCATAATTGACGCAGTTGATGCTGCTCTTAATGGCAGAATCCAGTGAAGCATGGATGAGAGTGAAAAGCAGATCATTTTCTTTGATCTGGTCTTCCAGTTCCTCATATAGACGGCTCTTCTGATATTCATTGTTTTCATGGATGATGTCATTGAGGATGTCCTTGGCTTTGGTAAAAGCCATGACGACATTCTTCAGGAACTTAATTGGGAAACGATCCAAGTTATCGAAGATGATATGCTGGTAGTCTGTGTGAAGATCCTTAGCTGAGTCATAGACAATCTCATCAACGTTTTGAACATAGACGGCTTTCTTAGGAAGTGGATTGAAATGTTCGACTATGATTTTTCCGATGCCCTGACTTGCTGAGATTGTGAAACCTTGGAAGATATACTTAGCATCAATGTTTTTGTCTTGGTTGACCATCATGACGGCATAGATGCTTTGGAAATCATTAGTCATCAAACCTGTATTGAAGCAAGCAAAGCCCGAGGTTTTATCAACTAAGACCTGGTTTTGAGATAAAAGACGGTAATACGTATACTGCAGATAGATCTTCAGGATGATGTATTTGTCTTTGGAATGACGGTAGCACCAGTCTTCTTTGATGGCAATATCAGCTAAATAGCCGATCTGTTCTTCAAAATCGGAGAAGAAGATGTCCTTACGTAAGGCATCTTTTGGCTTTTCTTTATCCGAGCCAATGAAATTGAGGAAGTAAGGAAGAGAGGAATTAGGAGCGGCTTTCTTGATAGAGCCGATGATATCATCACCATTGGTGGCCTTAAAAGAAACCGGGAAAATCAGCGAGTCATCACGGCAGGTGATTTTGTCAGCTGATTTAGCATCCTCATAGCTCTTAGTTATGAGCTTAGCGATGCTGGAATCTTCTAATCCCAGGTTAATTGTCTCTTTGACGGATAATAAAAGCTTATCCGGAACAAAGATGTCTTTGCCATCAGGATAGGCGAATTTAGCCGGCTTCTTTTCTTCAACTGTTTTTTCTAAAGGCTCAGTATTAGAAACGGCTTTACCCTTATTCTCGTAACTATTTCTGGAAGGAGTTATTTTTCGGTAAGGGGCCGGATGAGGATCGATAAAAGGCTTTTCTTCAATAGGTTTATTGGGGGCGAAAGGTAAGACCCGGGCAGTGGGTTCTAGAATTCCTTTATGATTAATCTGAGTCAGAGATAAAACCTCAGGCAGATTGCTCATAAAAGTCTTCATTTTGGAGAATCCGTAGTCGCGGTAGTTGATTCCTTGATCCAACAAGGCTTTACTGACCTTGGCTAAAGGGTAATCGATATTTGGATCAAATGAATCCAAAAGGGAAACCTGGATTTTCTTCTTCTCTAAAGGAGTTAGAACTTTTCCTTTGGAAGGCAGGCTTTTTTTGGTTGTCTTTGAAGGACCGGCTTTTTTAGAAGAATTGTTGTTTTTCATACCATCATTAAAATCGTGAATAATCACACTCTCATTTTTATGGCTGCCGTTTTGCTCAACGCTTAATTCGAGGAATTCGCTCAAGTCACATAAGAGTGACTTCATTTTTATATAACCGAATTCTTCGTAATTCAGACCCTGTTCTTTTAGATAAAGAGCAACTTTAGCTAAAGGAATCTTGGTATTCTTTGGAAAGCTTTGAGTCAGCAGGCCATAAATGTTTTGCTTATCTTGTCTAGTTAACATTTGTGTCCTTAATGGTTTTCACTTTTGAAAACCTAATCACATTATAATGAGACCATAGTTATAATTCAAATCATATCTCTCGTAATCAATAGTATCTTCAAGGTGATTGCTGGCCTGATTTTGAAGAAAAAGGTTAATCGGGATTTAATTCCTTTTGGTTTTCACCATCAAAGCATTTAAAAGTCCCGTCCTCAATGATTAAGACATTCGTTCTTGAAGTTACAGCCGTGCAGGCATCTAAGCCAATCAAACCTTTTTGGCAATACAGGTGACTGTCATTAACCTTGTTTTCATATTTTAAATGAAAATCCTGAACCCGCCAATGACCGCAAACTAAGACTTTTCCTTGCTTTCTTTCCGTCACAAAGAAATGTTCAAAGAGTTCATATGGACAACCCCATCGGGATTCTTGCCAGCTAATGCTGTTAGAGGGAAACTTTCTCCAAGAGGGGAAATAGGATAAGGATTCATAATCCTGATTATAGATAGAATCCATTCCTGAATCATGTAAAGGGAAAAAGGAATGAACAATCAGAAATTTGCCTAATTCTAAATAATCCTGCCACTCGGGTCCTTTGATCCATTCGTAGATTCCGGTTTTTTTGAACTTATCCATCAAGGTATAGAAGGTTTTCTTTTCATGTAAGACGGGATTTCTCTCCACGTCTAATAATTGAAAGATAGTACTGTCAGTACCGTTATAATAGTTGAAGTCTTCTAAATAGCCTCTATCGCAGATATCACAAAGCATATCCTCGTGATTTCCCCGAATGAGAATTCTTCTTTCTACGGGTAAAGAAGTTATGAAATTGTAGACTTTCAAAGAATCATCGCCTCGATCAAAAAGATCTCCTGCCACTACTAGGATATGGTTTTCATTATTCTTGTCGAAACCGGCTTTTTTCAATCCGTTGATTAAAGGATTATAAAAAGAATGAATATCGGAAACGATGAAATACTTTTTCAATTGTTTATTTCCCTTTGTAAAGCGAATTATTATATCGCCATATTGGCCTTTTTTCAACAAACCTAAAAATAGTCAGTCTTAAATTAGAAAGATGGAAACAGCGAAACAATGCTTTAAAACTGACTTTTTTAGTTAAAGTGAAACCTTTGCTGGATATAGATATCTTAAAGGCTCTTTATAATTGGATTCATAGACTTTCTTCCAAGCGTTATAGTTTTCAATTCTGAGGTAGTCTTCATTTTCCTGAACATCGAGTTCGACTTTAGGGTAGATAGGCTTGAGGATATGGATCGTATATTCCTGGACCGGGAAACCATCCTCACCGATGATGTCACTGTCTTCCATAGTAATGAAACAGGGAAGGACAGGAACCTTGTTTCTAGCCGCAAATTTAAAAGCACCGGGCTTTAAAGGCTTTGGCTTTCGATAGTTCCACCACATACTCTGCTCCGGATAGAAAAGAATGAAGTTGCCTTCCTTTAATAATTCATCAGTGCCTTTGATGAACTTCTTCAGAGTCTCTAAATTGCTGGAAAGAGGAAGGGTATTGCAGTTACGCATGATGAAGCCATAGAAACCCGGGAAAGAAGTATAGTTCCCTTCACGGATCACACGGTAGAATTTTCTCTTGGATTGGTTGGCACCTTCATAGGCCATTTGGATGGCAAAGGAATCAAAAGCATTGAAATGATTGCAGGTGATGATGGCACCACTATCCAAGGATTGGAAGTTTTCTTCGCCGACTATGTCTTTGATGATCATCCTCTTGGACAAGAGGAGGTAATGCATGAAGACTCTAGCCGCCATGAAAGCCACCTTGGATTTAGTTTTGTCTTTGAAGCTTTTACGGAGATAATCAATCTCATTCGGAAGCAAAGTCTTGGTCGGGGGATCGTTTTCAACGTCTTTATCAAACTTACCTTCAAATTCATATTCCTTAATCTTCAGAAGTATATCAATTCGATCATCGGCCATGCCTTTGCTTAAGATCTTAAAATAGGAATCCTCACGGATGGTTTCTTTTTTGGCAGTTTCAGCTAAAGCTACAATTGATTTCTGGTCATTGGCTTTCTGCTCAACCGAATAGGAATCCATTTCCTTTTCAATCAAAGGATAGACGGTGGTCTGCTTAGCATACTTAAAGAAATACTCATTCAGCATACAATCCGGGTAATGCCAAGGCTTATTGACCATGACATAATGGATGATTTTTAAGTCTTTGTCTTTAACAGGGATGGCTTTAAAAGTCTCAGCATTCCAGCTCTGATCCAGCCAATAAATGTGATCCTTAAGGATAACATTCAGATAATCCTCATCCTGGGTGACAACAAAAGTATATTTCGAAAGCAGTTTCGAAAACTCTTTCAGGACTTCCTTCTCCCGGAATAAATCCAGATTCATCAATAGAACCCCGGCGTTGAAGTAAGACATACGGGAGATGCCTAAGGCGCTTTCCACATATTTGCCGTAGATAGGTTCCTGAATCATGACCTGTTCATGGCAGGCTCCCACATAGAAGTCGGAAATGTTGGTGTCAAATAGTTTAGAGATGTCGCCTAGCACGATGGTGTCACTATCAAGATAAATGGCTTTCTTATAATTAGGGAACATTTCGGCAATGAAGAAACGGTAATAAGTAGTCTTGGTGTAGTAGTCACGGATAGGAAGGAGGGAAGATAATTCAGCCAGATGGTCTCTGACATCCGAAAAGACGATTTCAAACTGTTTGTTATTCAATTCACTTAACAAAGCCTGATTCTCATTGGAAAGACCGGCATTCAGGATATGAATGACATATTCTCTTTTGGGATTGGCGTTCTCAATCAATGATTTCAGTGAGACAACGGTGTATCTGACGAAGCGGTCATCAGTGGAATAGAATATTGGAATTATTTCTTTTTTCATTTTGTAGCTTCCTGTTTCTTAATACTTTCATAGACTTCGTAAATATCATCGAATTGATGGTAATGGAATTTTTCATGTACTTTAGCAATGTTCCATTGCTTGATGTTTTCAGTATGAGGGTATGGGAGGTAGAAGAGACGCTTGCTGAAGTGACGGATGACGGTATGTTTATGAAGAAATTTCTGATCATTGAATTTCTGGGGAAGAAGCTTTCTTTTAGTGGTTGATTTGATTAGGGCTGTCTGATCGGCAAAGAGGAATTTCTTTTTCTTTAAAAAGCCACGGGCTTTTTCCATCAAATGATTCTGTCTGATCAGTTTCATATTCAGCAATAAGACCCCGGCATTGATATAGGTGGGACGAATCAGATATTTACCGTAGTGGTCATTGCTGGCGGCATATTCATAGTTATCGATATCGTAATCATAGAGAAGATGAATGTCGCGGTTAAACATCAGGTCGCAGTCCAGATAGAGAATCTTGTCCGGGATTGAGGGAATCAAGGAAGCCAGTAAACGGATAAGGGTATAAGGGGAGCAATAGGCTTTCTCATTTGGGCAGCCCTTGAATTCCTGATTGTATAATTCTGTGACATCAAATTTGATGACCTGATTTTCAGAATTGTATTTTTTAACCGTGTTCTCTAAAAGAATTTTTTGGTCTTCTGAGATGGGGGTGAAACTGTCTTTGAGTTCGGTTTTATCCATGGTGAATAGATAGATGCAGAAAGGTTCTTTTGAAGTGGTTCTTAAAAGCATTGATAAAGTCGTGGTAAGAATTCCATCAAAGACTAGACTATTTCCGCAGAAGAGAATATTAACCATTGTCTTTCTTCCTCTCATAATGAATGACTTCGACCGTATTGTGTAAGGCTTCCTTACACATCGTCTCATAGACTTCATCTCTTAATTTTTCTTTAGCATCAACATTATCTAGATTGTTATCCGGATAGAAAGGGCCATCAATATAAGTTACGATTTTTACTTTTCCGTTTTTTCTTTTCTGATAAGTGTTAGTGAAACAGTAGACGGGTTTATTTAAGGAGACTGGATAATGGAAGGCATTGCTTTTGAAGGGACGGATGAAAGTACAATAGGGCCAGATGTGAGCTTCAGGATAAATGACTATAGCTTTGTTTTCATTGACACGGGTCTTAATGGCGGAAAGAAAATTTCGGATACA
>ENA-UOOE01001391-UOOE01001391.1-fermentation-metagenome-genome-assembly--contig:-NODE-1391-length-20619-cov-4.763227_pt1 | contig 20619 bp, 22 predicted proteins | sample MGYA00245776_ERZ724021 | MGnify/ENA primary metagenome ERZ724021 (study PRJEB28704, sample SAMN03018321) | fermentation metagenome | biome: anthropogenic terrestrial biome; feature: soil; material... | reverse complement strand
CCATCCCGATAGTTCTCATTTTTGGCATCCGACACTCTGGAGCTTGCCAAAAATGAGAACTATCGGGATGGCGCTCCATTGCTGGATACAGTAACCGTTAAGTTCGGAATTGGAGACGCCAACGCCCGGGAAATGGCAATTGAAAGTGGAGAGATCGATTTTACCACCGAGCCGCCGCTCGGCTCTACAGCACGGCTTCAGGACAATCCGGACTTAAACGTCACAATAAACTTGCTCTGCCAGGGGTATAAGCTGAAGTTCGGGGATGTCTCGAAGGCCCCTTACGATGATGTAAGGGTCAGGAAGGCCATAGCTTATGCTATCGACAGGGAGAGCATTGCCGACGACATCCTGCTTGGCCGCGGAAAGGCATCCGACGGTAATGCACTCACTCCTGGCCTCGCCTGGAGAAATAACGAGATCGAAGGCTACTCCTACAATGTGGAAGAGGCAAAATCGCTTCTAGCAGAGGCCGGCTGGGAGGACACTGACGGCGACGGCATCCTGGACAAAGACGGCCAGGCATTCAAGATCACCCTTTACACCTGGCCCCAGCGTCCGGCACTTCCCCTGATCGAGCAGGCGGTCCAGTCCCAGCTCAAAGAGATCGGCATCGAGGCAGAGGCAAGAGTAATGGAAAGTGATGCGATAAGCGAGCGTGCCGGCGAATGGGGAATGATATGGGTAGGCGGTGGAGACGCATGCATGATGATACCCGATCCAAGCTATTACATCGAGAATGAATTCCTCAGCACCGAAGTCGACTACCATTATGCAAATCCTGAGGTCGACGATCTGATCCTGGAGGCTAGAAGCACATTCGATTCGGAGAAGAGGAACGACCTGTACAAGCAGGTGCAGAAGATAGTCTACGACGAGGATTGTGCCCAAATTCCAATCGCCTATCACTACCTCTGTGTCGTGACCAAGAACGATGTGAAGGGATATGTCCCGAACCCCGCGCATCATGATTACTGCATAAACACGGGGATATACCGGGAATAGCCCCTAACCAGTTGGCCGGCGGAGCATCTCTGTCGGTCCAATTTTATTCATTGAGGCCGATTGGATGCTGAATAACATATTGAAGAGGTTGGGAATATTTTGCCTGGTATTGACAATATCGACATCGCTGGTCTTCTTCATGCTCCACTCGCTGCCGGGAGAGAATGCAGAAGTGATGGCCAAGTACATATTCTTAGGCAACGTCGAACTGAATCCCTCCAACGAAGAGGTGCAGCTGGTCAAAGAAAAGTTCGACCTTGACAGGTCTTTGCTGTCCCAGTATTACTCCTGGGCAACCAACGCGCTTCATGGAGACCTGGGAAGATCCTATAAAACCAATGCTCCCGTCCGGGAAGAAATTCTAATAAGGCTGCCAGCAACTATTACCCTTGCTCTCATCGCCGTGCTCATGTCATTGTTGATAGGCATGCCCCTGGGCATTTTGGCCGCGGTCAAACAGAACTCGACTACCGATTATCTGTGCAGCGCCACCGCAGTTTTGGGAATATCCATGCCCAATTTCTGGCTTGCCCTTCTGCTCATAATGGTTTTCTCACTTGCTCTAAAGCTTACACCAACGATTGGGTATGGAGGGCCAAGTCACCTGATACTGCCGGTCGTCACACTCGGGACGGCCACAACTGCCGTTGTAATGAGGCTGACCAGATCGAGCACTCTGGAGGTGATGAGGCAGGACTACATAAGGACTGCAAGGGGCAAAGGCCTGGACCATAGAGATATTATGATAACTCATTCACTGAAGAATGCGCTGATCCCCATCATAACAATGGTCGGGCTTGAGTTCGGCCACCTGCTAGGCGGAGCAGTGATCATCGAGACCATTTTCGCCTGGCCGGGAATTGGCAGACTGCTGATCGACTCCATCTCAGCGAGAGATATCCCGGTTATACAGGGGACGGTCCTGTTTATCACTCTCATGTATATGCTTCTAAACTTCACGATTGATATTTTATATCCGATATTTGATCCGAGAATTGGGGGGAGTTGACGCTGGCCAAATCGCGAAACATGGACGAGTTCCTCAAAAATAGGGCATCTGTTGCAGGGCTGATAGTAATCCTGATGCTGATTACAGCTGCCATCTTAGCCGACTTCATCGCCCCTTACGATACAGATAAGATTGCCCTGAAGGAAAAGCTGAAACCGCCATCATGGGAGCACCCCATGGGAACCGATCAGCTAGGCAGAGACGTGCTCAGCCGCATGATTTACGGGACGCGGACGACATTTGAACTGAGCATCCTGGTGGTGGCCCTTACATCCACGTTCGGGGTGTTCATCGGCATAATTGCGGGGTACTTTAGGGGTGTGATCGATGAGATTCTGATGAGGCTGATCGATGTGCTCCTGGCTTTCCCCAGCATCATCCTAGCGCTGGTAATCATCGGCGCTTTGGGCCCAGGCATGATCAATACGATTGTGGCTATATCCCTGGTGGGGTGGCTCTTCTATGCAAGGGTGGCAAGAGCAACCACGCTATCGATAAGGGAGAAGGAGTACATAGAGGGGGCAAAGGCCATGGGCTGCAGTGACGGCTATATTTGCCTTCGCTATGTGCTGCCCAACTGCCTGCCCCCGATAATCGTGCTCATGACTCTAAACCTGGGCTCCGTCATACTGAGCATAGCGGCTCTCGGATACCTGGGACTCGGGGCCCAGCCGCCCACGCCCGAGTGGGGCAGCATGCTAAACGAGGGCAGAGAGTACTTGAGGGACTGCCCATGGCTCTGCGTCTTCCCGGGATTGATGATAATGCTGGCAGTTCTGGCCTTCAACTTCATCGGAGACGGCCTGCGTGACGCGATCGATCCAAGGCAGATGGTGATCAAATGACACTTCTCTCCATAGAGCATTTGAACAGCCATTTCATGACGGTTGATGGGATTGTCAGGGCCGTTGACGATGTGAGCCTGGAGATAGGCGAGAATGAGACTTTAGGGTTGGTGGGGGAGTCAGGGTGTGGAAAGACCGTTCTGGCACTTTCATTATTGCGATTGCTATCGGAAAATACCAAAACGGATGGCAGGGTAATTTACAAAGGAAGGGATCTGCTAAAGCTCAATGAAAAGGAACTCAGAGGGGTTCGCGGAAAGGAGATCGCCCATATATTCCAAAACCCTCTCAGCTCTTTGAATCCTGTGCTCACAGTTGGATTCCAGATATCGGAGCCGTTTTTGCGCCACCAGGGACTGAAAAAGAGCATTGCCAACTCTCGAGCCGTCCAAATGCTCGGCCTGGTGAGGATACCTTCTGCGCCCGATAGGGCGAAGGAGTACCCCCATGAGTTTTCCGGCGGCATGAGGCAGAGGGCGATGATCGCAATGGGACTGGCATGCAGTCCATCCTTGATCATAGCAGACGAGCCGACCAGGGGACTGGACGTGACCATCCAGGCCCAAATCGTGGAGCTGATGAAAGATCTGATAAAAAATTCGGGAGCCTCGATGCTTCTCATTACTCACGACCTTTCGCTGGCTGCACAGCTTTGCGATAAGGTCGCAGTCATGTACTCTGGCGAGATTGTGGAGTATGCCGATATCAAGGAATTTTTCAAGGGGCCGGCCCATCCTTATGCCAGGAATTTTCTTGAGTCGGTTCCCTCCAGGGGCATGAAGCCGATTAGAGGCATCAGCCCTTCGCTGATCAATCCTCCTCCCGGCTGCAGGTTTCATCCGAGGTGCGACTGTTCAATGGATATGTGCAAAAGCGTCCATCCTCCGCTGACAGAGGTGAAGGACGGCCAGCATGCGAGGTGTCTCCTTTATGCTTGAGGTACAAGGGCTAAAAAAGACGTTCATCAGCGGCCTTGTCAGCAAGAGATCTGTGAAGGCAGTGGACGGCATATCCTTCAATATCGCAGATGGTGAGACATTCGGGCTGGTGGGCGAGTCCGGCTGCGGCAAGACGACGGTGGGAAGGCTTGTATTGAGACTGATAGAGCCCACTGAGGGCAAGGTGATCTTCAACAGCATCGACGTCCTAAAGCTGAATAAAAAGGCACTGAGAAAGCTTCGGCCTCAAATGCAGATCATCTTCCAGGACCCGGAGTCGTCTCTGCACCCCCGCATGAAAATTGGTGATATCATCGCCGAGCCTCTGAAGCTCTACAACCTTGTTCCCAAGGCTAATCGCGAGAAAAAAGTTCTGGAGCTCATCGATATGGTCGGACTGCAGCCAGAGCATGTCAACCGTTATCCTCACGAGCTGAGCGGCGGCCAGAGCCAGCGGGTGGTGCTGGCCAGGGTCTTAGCACTGGGCCCAAGGTTCATAGTGGCCGATGAGCCAACGTCTTCTCTGGACGTGAGTGTTCAAGCCCAAATACTATCCCTGTTGAAGAAGGTCCAGGAGGAGTTTCATTTCTCATGCCTCTTCATATCCCACGACCTAAACCTCATCAGCAGGATGACCAGCAGCATGGGCGTGATGTACTTAGGGAAAATCGTAGAGGCCGGGAGCACGAAGGAGCTGTTTGAGGAGGCCAGACACCCGTACACCAGGGCTTTGATGTCTGCAATACCCATCGCCGATCCTCAGACGAAAAGGAAAAAGATCGTTCTTGAGGGAGAGATGCCAAGCCCCATGAATCCCCCTTCGGGCTGCAGGTTCCACACAAGGTGCAGCTTCAAAGAAAAGATTTGCGAAAAAGCGGAGCCGCAACTGATTGACTTAGGAGAGGGCCATCGCGTTGCATGTCACTTATATGCAGCAGAAATCAAACGATTGGAAACAAAACCTGCTGTGTTAGTGGAGATATGATTGTCATGAAGGAAGCCATTGAAAGACATTGGAGCAGTGATGCGAATAACTACAACAAATCAATAAAGATTACCTTAAAATCAGAAGAGACCAAAAGGCATTGGCAAGAGATTTTCACCGAGGCTCTGGGAAAGGGCCGCCTCAAGGTCCTTGATGTTGGAACCGGTCCGGGGATTGTTGCATTCTTGCTTGCAGAGCTCGGTCACGATGTAACCGGCGTGGACTTCTCACAAGGCATGCTCAGAAACGCCTTTAAGAACAGGGAATCACTAGGATTGCCTGTCGATTTCAGGATTGGTGATGCTGAAAAGCTGCCGTTTGGTGATAACACCTTTGATGCTGTTGTCAGCAGGTATGTCCTCTGGACTGTCACCGACCCTATGAAAGCGATTATTGAGTGGAAGAGAGTCTTGAAGCCTGGCGGAAAGGTGGTGATCGTGGATGGGAACTGGCATCATGGAGAAAATACGATCAAGAGAAGGTTTTGGCATGCACTATCGTTGTTCCTGATCGCTGTTACAGAAAGAAAGAATCCTCTGACTCATGAGTTCAATGCCGAATTGAAGAAGGATCTATGGTCAATAAAGGCCGACCGTCCTGAAGCCGACCGGAGATTTCTGAAACAGAGCGGTTTCGAGAATATCCAAATAAAGGAAGGGATCGGCCCAAGATCGAGTACGTTGCTCGAATATCTTAAATCCGGCTATCAGGAAAAAGCCTTCTGGATTGCCGCCTTAAAAGAGTAGATCAGAAATCCCGAAAATGTTGAACGGGGTTAGGACATCAACATGCCTTATCATCAATCGCCTCCTGCAGTTGGTGCAAGCTTATCGGCTTAGAGATAAAGCCATCTCCTCCCTCGCTGATGCATTCATCTCTGCGGCTGGTGCAGCCAGTGACAAAGATGATCCTGGGGCCCTCTGGCCAGCGTTTCCGGATGATTCTAGCCGCCTGCAATCCATCCATCTCTGGCATCTGAATGTCCATGAGCACCAGATTGTAAGAGCGGCTTTCCATGGCAATCAAAGCTTCGAGGCCATTGTCTACTGTATCGGCATTATACCCCAGCGTCTTTAGCATCCGCAAGGCGACCAGCTGATTTTCCGGGTCATCCTCGGCAATGAGAATGCTTAAAGCTCTATTGGGGTGCTTTTCAAAGACCAAATCAGATCCTTTTTCAAATGTCATCCCACTCACCATTTTCCCAAGAAAGCAATTCTCTCTATGGTTGGAGAATTAATAGTAATTTGTATTATTAAGTAATAAGCATTTCGATTATAGTAATATCAAAGCTTTTGTCGTCTTGTACTCCAATAAAATCCAGAAAAAAGAAAAATGAGCCTGCCGGCCTAGAGCACGATCTGCTTATTGTGGTTTAGAACCTCTGCCATCGTGTCTGCACCCTCAACCGATCCAGGGAAGTTGGTGAAGATCACTCGCTCTGCATCGATTCCCTTATCCTTCAAGGACTCTTCAATTCCCTTGGCCAGCTCCCCGGACTGCATATTCTCTATGATATATTTCACATTCTGGTATTTCTCAGGATTGGCATTGATGTCGTCCACCACTCTGGCCGCGGTCTTGGTTCCATTCAGAGCGAACTCGGGCGCAAAGAAGTTGACCACATTCATGCCCAGCCAGTTTTGCACGGGATCTTTTTGCCAGAGCATGACTATGACCTGCGTCTGGTTTAGCTGCTTCTTCTCCGACTCTGTAGGCTCGATGGCGTCAAAGCTTTTTGCATAATCATTGTAGCGCTGCTCGTAGTAGGTTTTGTTGGCCGGGTCTTTATTTGCGAGCCACCCTTCTACCTCGGCAGCCAGCAGCTTGGAGTTGGTCGGGGTGTTCCATCCGCGGGAAGGGTTGGATATCGTCATCCATTCAGCTGTCCCATAGTTATTGGCCGTCATGAAATCGTTGATTGCCGGCATGTTATACCTTTGGTCGTTGCTGTCGTTGTACGCCATAAACATGTTAGCATCTTTGATGAAATCCATGTTGAGCTGAATGCGATTTGGAATGATGTCTGTTTGCAGGTGAGGGCACAGGGTAGGGTCAGCGATGGAAATGGCCTCCACCCTATCTCCGCCGATATAGGTTGCCGGATCCATCAATACACTGGTGGTGCAGACGATCTTGAGAGTTGACGGTGCCGTTTCTGCACCAGCAGGAACGATCAAAAAGATCGCCAGCATCAGTATGGCTAAGTTGGATGATTGAATTCTCATAATTGGAATTAGTAATACTAAATATTTAAGTTTTACTACTATTGACTTGATTATCTTTGTAAGTTCGTATTAAATATAACGAATCAAGAGACATTATCTATTTTAGCCAAAAACGACCTCACTACATCATTGGCCATCTTCCGGGCGATCTCTGCCGGGATTCCCATGGCCAGGCAGTTTTCGGGCAGCCAACCCCTGGCGGAAGGATCGGTTGGACCGATGGATATCTGAGACAGAGAAGCATTTTCCGCCATGCCCGCAGGATAGGTAACCAGGGTAGCGCAAGCCGGGCCCCAGGGAACCGATATTAAATTAAAAACGTTATGGCTGCCGAAATGAGCCAGTGCACATAAATCCCTGATCTGCTCGCCGCTGGCAAAACATACTATGCATTTTACGCCAGGGTCCTCCTGGAAATCATCGCAGCGCCTCATCACCACATACCTGCCCAGGGTTTTGATCTCACCTACTGCCTTGTAGGTCTCGCATGCGATATTTTCGTTCTCTTTCAGATGCTTTCCATCCTGTTTTGCAGCCTCAGATCCCGTGGACATCAGGCCCGGCAACCTCGGATCAAATCCCCTATATCCAAACCATGCCGGACCTCCCATGCAGCGGCAAAATAAATGACTGGGGTCATTTCCGGCATAAACAGGACCCGTAATCCTGCCTTCAGCAATCTGATACATGTTGCAGGCAAGGCAATCGCTGAACGAAGAGGACCGGACAGCATTTTCCGGTACCTGATCCGAGCCGTACACGCATACCGGACTGGTCTTCATATTCACGGCATTTGCCAGGAGCGATCCTATTTGCCTGATTGACAATCTTTCCTTGATTATTACCATCACCATCAATGTATCTTGGTATTTATCCTTCTCTTAAAAGACAGCATTACGGATATTGCAAATACACCTGTGAGCAGCAGGGCCACCAGAGGAGCGACGGGCAGCGTAAACTCAAAGCCCGCCCAGACGCCAAAGGCGCTCACCAAGAGAGCTACCAGCGGCGCAACTATGAACATGCTCTTTACATTAAAGCAGAACTGGCCAGCTATGGATGCAGGCGTCACCAGCAATACGAATATCAAGAGGCCGCCCACAATGTTGAGGCTGAGCGCCACGGATAGGGCAATAATGAATAATAGTACGTAATATATGAGCTTAACCCGGACCCCGGCTGACTCGGCTATCTTCATGTTGAACATGATGGCCGAGATCTCTTTGTAGAACGCTAAAACGAATAGGATGGAAAGGCAGCAGATGGCAGCCAGGGCATAAATCTCCTCCCGGTATAAAGATATGACATCCCCAAATAGAAGGCTGCTCGCGGAGAGCCCTTTGCCCATATATTCCATGTAAGAGATCAAGAAGATGGCCACAGCCATGGACAGGGAGAATAGGACGCCTAATGTGGCATCAGCCGCCATCTTGGCCTTCTCGCTAACCGGACCGATGAGAGCTGCCACCCCCATGCTGAAGGCAATGGCCATCACCTGAGCATTCGCTCCCAGGAACATGCCCAGAGCCGCACCGGCAAAGGCAGCATGGGACATGGTAAAGCCAATTGAGGAGAGGCTCATCCTGGAGATGATCACCCCCAGGATGCTGCAGGCGACGGAGGCAAAGATCATCGCCTCCAGGGCATGGCAGACCACATTGTTCTCTATCAGCCACTCGAGCATCTTTCCTTGACCTCGCACTCCTTTCTGATTATCTCCTCCACCTCCCCCGCCTGGCAGCTCAGGTCGCCGGTGATCCTGCCCCGGTTCATGACAACTAGATGAATGGGAATGTCGGGGAGTCCATCGAATGCATGAGCCACCATGAGGATGGGGACCCCCTGCTGCACAATCCCCTTGAACACATCCTGCAGGAACTCTCTGGCCCGAAAATCGAGATTGCTGAATGGCTCATCCAGCATGAAGAGATCCGGCTCCTTGGCAATGTTATGGGCGATCATCACCTTCTGCTGCTGGCCGCCGCTGAGGGTGCCTATGGTTTTGTGTGCCAGGTCCTCGATGCCTACTGTTTTTATCGCCTTCTGCACGGCATCATAGTCGGACTCCTTCGGGCGGCTCAACAGTCCCTGACGGCCAAAGCGTCCCATCATCACCACCTCCTGGGCGGTGAAAGGGGTGAATGGATCGAAATAGAAGTTCTGAATGACATAGCCCACCCTCCTTCTCACCTCAAAGCCACGTCGGCGAACATCCAGGCCGCAGACACAGGCCCTACCATGGGTGATCTTGACCAGGCCGTTGATCGACTCCAGCAGGGTGGTCTTTCCCGCGCTGTTCGGGCCGCCGATGACCACATACTCCCCCCGATCAACCTCCAGGGAAAGATCCTTGATAACCGGCTCTGAGCCGCCCTCATATGCGGTGTAGATGCTCTCAAGAACTATAGCTCTCAAAAGACGCTCACCCATGGTCCCAATCCGGACGCAGATCCGCAGTGAAGAGATCAGTATCGGCCATGCGGTACATCTTCTCAGCCAGCTGCTCGATGAGCAGGTCATGCTCTTTTCCGCTCTCTGAGGTAAAGGCAATCGGCCTGGGAATGATGACCAGCTCCCTCTCCCCGGCAGCGAAATGACAGCGGATCTCGTTGCTGGGGACGATCCGGATGTTTCGCTTGCCCAGGGTGCAGCCACTGCCGATCTGCACTCCGTCGGCGAGGCAGGATTGAGGAGGCTTATCCTGGCAGAAGACCTCTGCCTTCATCTGGAAGGGATCGGAGCAGAGGTTCTTGCGGGCATATCTGCCGATCATATAGCCCAGGACGATGTAAGGCCCGAGATGGCCATGAAATGCCGCCAAGTCCTCGATGGTATACTCTTTATCCATGCCAGTGTATCTGCATTTGCCCTCTTGGTGGTCCATAATCAGACTGCCTCCACATGATATGCCTTTATTCTGAATTTAAGTGCTACATATTAAAATGTTGTGCATAACAGTTAATACTACAATCCTCTGTCATCCTCTTTTGGATCTGCCCCTATCATTCAAAGCCACATGTCCATCATCATTGGAGGTATCGATACTCGGTATGTCCCACAGCTCTCCTACGACGAGAGCATTATCGGAGTCCGATTCTCCTGCAACTGGCCCTGCAATGAAGAGGGACAATATGATCAGAAGTAGCGGTTTGCATAATCACATTAAAAATCACCCTATCTACTTTTTGTGCCCTTTACCATGTAGTATGTCCAGTTGAAGGAGATCCGGCGATAAAATGGCATACCGACCTTTTGGATCTCTCGGATATCATGCAGATCGGTGAGGGTCACATCCTTCAAGCCGGATTCCTCAAAGTACCTCTTCGCCTCCTGGGAGGTCAATCCGTAGCGATGGGGGAGAGCAGAGTTCAGATCCTTAGGGTACCAGCCTTTCCAGGGATTCTGCCTCTCCAATAAGATCATTCCCACCTCAGAGGCCAGCCTTCTCGACCGGCTGGAGATCGAGTCATCTCGCCATCGCGCGTCGATGACCAGCACCTGGCCTCCCACCTTCACCACTCGCTTCCACACTTCCATTGCCCTGTCAGGATGGGGCAGGGTCCAGAGCACATGGCGGCTGATCAGGGCATCGAATCTGCCAGGATCGAATTTCAGTCTCTCTGCGTCTCCTAAAGAGAACTTAACCTTCAGGCGAGAGGCCTTGGCCTTCTCCCTCGCTCTGGAGAGCATTTTTTCGGATAGATCGACTCCCTGAACATTGTGGCCCATCTCAGCCAAAACCAGGCTCATCTCCCCTGTGCCGCAACCCACATCCAGGATATCAAGGCCGCTTCTGGCAAGAGATTCTCCCAATACTCTCTTCCAGGCATCCCTCTCCTCTGCGCTCTTTATGCCGTGACCATCATGCGTATCATACTTCTGGGATGAGACATCCCATCGAGAGCGTATGGCGCTCTTCACCTCTGAGTCGGTTAAGGGCATGAGATATGAAAGCATATTCTCTCATGTTAAATCTTTCCATGATTGTAACATAAAATCTTATATAAATTATAAAAAATTTGAAGGTCGGGCGCTTGCCTGGGCCTATTGGACATTCTCTGGACATTCATTTTTCAATATACATCTCCGGGCTGAGCTTGCTAAGAATGAAATGGCCAGGAACCTGAGGCAGATGCAGCTATATGGTGGTAACAAGATAAGATAGAGCGGCAGCTGTCAAACGGCGGCGGCGCACCCCGATGCAAGCATCGGTGTAATGCTATAAAAATAAAAATATCATTAATATCATCAAGATATTAGCCACTTCTACCAGTGAATACTCTATGGCGGTTACCCTCAGACCGAGAGAGCCCCGGAAATAGGATACATTTGCAGGAATGCCGATCCGGAAGCACCCAATGCCAAGGTGCAGAAACCTGGCCATGAAAAGCAAGATAAGGCAACTAACAGTATTGAGAGAGCCCTCCTTGAGCAATGTGCCAGAGGCCACCAGTGCGGCACTCTGGCTGACCACGCTGGCCATGAGAACTATCAGACTGGACGATGAAAATCCAAGAGGTTCGATTGCGGAATTGTACCGCTCCACAATGGGCAACACCAGAACATACTCGATGGCCAATTGAGCCAGAAAGATGGTGGGGACCAGCACTCTGGTGATCTTGATGGATGAGGATATGCACTCATGCAGACCTTCTCTTAGTATGACCTTCCAATCTCCTGCAGATGTGGTCTCGTCTCCTTTCGTCGTCATTGATTCCCTGGGTGCAAGCATCATTCTGGCGGCAAGAATCCCAATGCCTGCCACGAAGAAGTTGGCCAGTAGATCGAAACACACATAAAGTCCGCCTGTGTGAGGGCCCAGAACGGAGAGGCCGACAGGCAGAGAGAAAAAAAGAGTCCCATGAAGTCCCTTGGGAATAAATCCAACCAAAATGGCCACTATCAGCTCACGGTCGTTTATCTGCCCATTCTTGTGTGCCTCGGAGAGAAGGGCCAGAGCGGCCCAGCTATTGACCAGGAACAGTGTGAGAGCGGCCGAGCATTCGGCAGGGAGACGAGCAATAGCTGCCAGCCAGGCGGTAGGCATGGTTAGATACCGGAAATAGGGTGACCGGCGAATTACGCTGGCCACAAAAAATCCGATGATGATGGGGGGGACCATGACCTTCGAGATCTCAATAGTAGCATAGATTGCCGGGAATAAGGTCATTTTGATCGCTCTTTTAAAATTCAAAGTATAAAAAATTTAAATATTGGGATACACTATGATTTGCGACAGGAATAGCAGTACTGCATGCTCTTTTGAGAGGATATTCTATTATACCAGGGCATTTTCTCGCTCTTCATCTGTCCTATTTCTATCATGGGATCTGATCTGACCTCAGCATATCCTGCCTTCTTCAGGAGATCTATCACCACGGAGGAGTCAACTCCCCCACCCATAGGAAGATCTACTGAATCATAGAGCGACTTCCATGGATTTCTCCTCTCTCTGGAAAGGATTATCAGATTGGTGAACTGCTTTGTCAATCGATGGGACAATCCATGGGAATGCGGCCCATGCAGGAAGAAACAGAGGGTCCCTCCGGGCTTCAGCACACGTTTCCATTCAGCAAGTGCTTTTTTGGGGTTAGGAAGCGTCCAGAGCACAGCTCTGTTTACAACTCCATCAAAAGATGCATCTTCAAAGGGAAGGGCTTCTGCATCGCCCACTTCCAGCCTGACCTTCAGCCCTCGTGCATCCATCTTCTTCCGGGCATTTTTTATCATCTCTTCGGATAAATCGACGCCGACGACCGAATATCCGATCTCAGCAAGCATTATGGAGAGGAATCCGGTTCCAACTCCTACATCCAAGATTCGTTTTTCGCCTGGACCGATTTTATCAAGGAAGAGGGCCTTCCATGCATCTTCCTCTCTTTTGCTTGAAAGCGTATGCCCTGGAGACAGGTCAAATGTGGAGGATCTCCTATCCCAATACGATTTGATGGTAGATTTTGTATCATTCATGCGATCACCTTCGCATGTTCTTTTTGAGATATCTTCGAAGGGAAATTGCCTAATTCGGGAGATTTTTGATGTCTTAAGGACTTCACTGGAATAACATGCGGGCTTCCACCATTATTATTGATCACCTCAGCCACAACTCCATAGACGGATCTGATATTTTCTTGAGTCAGAACTTCACTTGGAACTCCTTGATCCACAATCCGTCCCTCTTTCATCATTATGATGCGATCTGTGTACTTGGAAGCAAGATTAAGGTCGTGCACTGCCATTATGGCGGATATGCCCCTTTCTACCACCATCTCTCGAATTATCTCCACTACCTCCAGTTGATGCTTGATATCCAAGTTTGAAGTAGGTTCATCAAGCAGCAGAATAGAACTTTCCTGAGCCAGAGCCCGGGCTATGAGCACCTTTTGTTGCTGACCGCCGCTGAGCTGATTTATATCGTTCATTGCCAGATTCTCAATACCCATCAGCCTCAGAACCTTGATCGCTTTCTTGACATCCCCTCCGCTGCTTCTCCATCCCAGGTGCGGCCGCCTTCCCATGAGAACTGCATCAAGTACCGTGGAGGGAAAGAATGAACGGCTTGAGGTCTGAGGCACATAGCCTATCTTTTTTGCCATCTCTTTTCGGGAGATACCTTTAATATCGGTTCCGTCTAATAGGATGCTGCCATTCATTGGTTTCAGCAGCCCGTCAATGCATTGAATGAGGGTTGATTTACCCGATCCGTTCGGCCCTATTACTCCGAGCATCTCTGATGGCCGGAGCTCCATTGATATCTTCTTGAGAATTAGCTGGCTGGAATAACCAAATTCCAAATCTTTCAGTATCAGTTTCAAAAGTATCCCATCCTTCTTTTCATTATGAGGTAGAGAAACAGTGGACCACCCATGAAGGCAGTGATGACTCCGACAGGAATAATGATCGGCGGTATCACATTTCTGGATATCACATCCGATCCGACTACAAGTATAGCACCTACTATTCCCGAGGCTGGTATGAGATATCTGTAGTCAGTTCCAATAATAATTCTCGTTATATGGGGCGCAACAAGCCCTATAAATCCGATAGTTCCAGTAAAACAGACTATGCTTGAGACCATCAGACTAATGATGGCCATCGTATATATTCTAATTCTGTTGACATTTACACCCAAGCTTCTTGCAGAATCGTCTCCTGATGTGAGCAGATTCATATCCCATGATTTCATCATCAGCAATGGAATGGATAGAGCAACCACTGATCCAGCGATCAATACCTTGCTCCATGAGGCTCTATCCAGGCTGCCGACAGACCAAAAAACGGCTTGAACCACTGCGGTCTCCTCACCGAAATACTGCAACAATGTCGTGGCTGCTGAGAAGATGTACAAAATAGCAATACCTACGAGAACCATCGTCTCTGGTGTGGCACCTCTTCGTGCGGCAAAGCCTATGATGATAAGTGAAACCAGGAGAGAAAATGCGAATGCATTTCCGATTATCAGATAATCGCCTCCCACAAGGCCAGCGCCTCCAATGATTGCAAGAGAGGCTCCAAAGGAGGCACCCGCGGAAATTCCCAATGTGTAGGGGCTCGCCAGTGGATTTTTCAATATCCCCTGCATGATACACCCTGCAATACCAAGGCCAATGCCGGCTATGATCCCCAGTGCAATTCTTGGAAGCCGCAGATTCCAGATCGTGGTCTCAGCCAACCAGCTTGATGAAAAATAGTTGGGGAAGAATTTGGCAAAAAAGGCTGCATACCCGTCCCATATCGTAATCTTGGCCTGGCCCATGGAGCCTGCCAGGCCTGCAGCTAAGACCAGAACCAATATAGAGGATACGATAAAGATCGCCTTTCTCCCCATATATTTTTGGTAGCTGTTTAAGATCTCTTCATCGGAGATCTCCAACTCTGACAAATTCATGGATACTCCTTTTCGGGGACTATCTACCATCCATCATCCTCATTCAGGCAATGGATATGCGGATATGCATTTATTTACATCCAGGTCAAGATGCTGGAATTTGCTCACGAATTCCTGATGCACTTCCTGAACATCGATATCTTTGAAGAGATCGGGATAGAGCCACTTTGCATAATAAAGACTACCAATAAGGCCTGAAGCACCACCACAGAGAATATACGGGTGGGAGATCATATAGACCTGCTTATTCTTGACAGCCTCCACATCGGCAAACTCGGGCCTCTTCAGGAATTCATCAATGGCCTCGGTTGCATTCTTTGGACTGTAGATATCATATCCCAATACAGAATTTCCTGCAGAGAAAAATATCACATCGGGATTTCTGGCGATCACCCATTCGGCGTCGACAGACTGTGATCCTGTGCCCTTAATTTCATCGCCCATGTACCTACCGCCGGCATTTTTAATCATCACCGCACGGTAGCTATCCGTGCCCGGCACCGAGAACTTTGTTCTATCCAAATCATAGCCGCTAAAATATGCCAACGGTCTCTCAGATTCAGGGATATCTTTTATCTTTTCTGAGATCATGTTCTCAATCTCAGTCGACCAGTCCACATACTCTTTGGCCTCGGAGACCTTGCCGAAGATATATCCATATCTCATTGCGGCTTCTTTGGAGTTGGTGATATTCACATCCAGCGCGATTACTGGAGTGTCTGGTGTCTTGGTGTGATCGTAGTATTCCCTGGCGTCGGTTAGGACAACATCGGGATTGAGGTTATTGACAACTTCATAATTGACTGTCTGCAACTCCCCCACGCTTTCAACATTGCTTAAAAGCTCTGGGAAATATGTTTTGCTGTATCTGTTCCCACCTGGTGTGACGAATCTGTCCGTAATTCCAATTATTCTATCTGATACTCCAATAGCTCTCACGGTCTCATAAACATAAGAGTTATGGCCATGGTACACAAAGGATTTCACAGGCTCAGGAATCTCGACAGATCTTGCCGTGTCGTCAAAGACCACCAGAATCTCCTCTGTGCCATCGATAATATTTTGAACCTGATCGATGTCCTTTTCATCAACCGTTCCGTCATTATTTGCGTCTGAAAACTTGGTATTATCAGCTTCGCCTTTAATCACTTTTTCCAGGTATGAAATATCTGCATCATCGATGATTTCATCCATATTGGCATTTCCGAATATCTGCAGTGTGTAGGAAACAGCGCTTGCTGAAAGTGCAGTAAAAAAAATTACGGTAAGCAGAACACTCGCGTGCTTATTCATGATATTTCCTCTTTGCATGCCCAAGTGACAGATCTTATTGGTATTAAAGTTTTCTACAATTGTATCAGTAAATGTTATAATTATAAAATCATTTATTAATTTATAAGCTCTATTAGATAACAATCATGCCATTAATGTTATTGTGAATCATGAAGAATTGCATGCGACTGTTCATATTTATATAATTAGAAATATATGCAATTTCAGATCGTCATCTTGGACTGCAGGACTGGCCTGCGCCAAAGAACAATACTAATAGGGGAAAGACGATGAAGATCGCCATTTTTCCCCATATACTCATGCAGTCAACGGATAGGCCATAATGCATTTATTAACATCTATATCCAGATGCTGGAATTTGCTCACATACTCCTGATGGATCGCCTGCGCATCCATATCCGCAAAGAGATCTGGATAGAGCCACTTGGCGTAGTAAAGGGAGCACAATAATCCTGAAGCTCCGCCACATTTGAGGAACGCATGTGAGATCATGTACACTCTCTTATTCTTGACGGCATCCACAGTGGCAAGCTCGGGTTTCTGCAAGAATGCATTGATATATTCGGCCACTTCTTTTGAATCATGAGCATCATATCCTACCATTTGGTTAGTTGACAACAGTATTACCTGCGGGTTTCTTGAGACAATCCATTCCGCATCCACATCAACACTTATGCCTTTGATATCGATCTCATCATTGATGGGTATTCCTCCGGCATTTCTGACCTCTTGGCAGTAGTGATGTTTCTTAGATGGCGTCGAGTATTTGCTAGTGCTCACATCGGGTAAGCCTACGCAAACATAGACCGAAACTCTCTTGGACTCAGGAATGCTCTCCACTTTTTCACTGATCTTTTTTTCCTGGTCATTCATCCATGATACATACTCTTCTGCCTTAGAAACCTCGCCGAAGATATATCCATACCTCATGGTGGCTTCTTTGGGATTGGTTATGTTCACATCCAGTGCAATTGTTGGAAAGTCTGGCGTTTTTATGGGATCATAGTATTCAAGATAATCCGTAATGATGAGATCCGGTTTGATGTTATTGATTACTTCATAGTTGATCGCTTGCAGACCTCCTAGATTTTCGACACTCAATAGCTCCGGGAAGTAAGTCTCGCTATACCTGCTTAAGCCAGGAGTAACATAATCACTATTGACACCGACAATCTTATTGGAGACTCCAATTGCTCTCAACGTCTCATAAACGAAGATATTATGCCCATGGTATACAAAGGAATCTATCGGTTCATCGACTCTAACAGTTCTACCCGCATCATCTTGGACAACAAGAAATTCTTCATCCCCTGCTATAATTTTTTTAATTTGCTCAATATCATTTTCGTCCACAACATCGTCATTGTTAGCATCAGAGAACTCGGTTTTTTCCACTTCGCCTTTGATCAATTTATCCAGATAAGTTAAATCCTCATCGTTTATCGATTCATCCATATTCGCGTTTCCGTGGATTTTCAGCGTATACGAAACGGCGTTGGACGAAAGCGCTGTCAAAAAAATTGCAGCAACTGCTACAGTAAGCAGAATACTCACATGCTTATTCATAATCGTTCCTCTTTGCATGTCAAAAGTGACAGATCTTATCGGTATTAAAGTTTTCTATAATTGTACTAATAAGTATTATAATTACCAAAAGTTTTATTAATATGGGCATGCTCAGCAATCCATGTATCAATACATCAAATAGAGGAATCTAGAATGCAAGAGAGCAAGATGGAATTGATGATGCAAGGCCACGAGATCTGGCTGGAAAAGTCCAAAGCGGAAGGCGAGGAATTAGAGTTGGCCCTTGTGTACGGCCACAATATGCGTCAAGATGGAATAGCAGACGCCAACAGACTTAAAGCGTTCAACTATCATCCAGACGGCAGCAAATCGGATCTGAACCTCATCCCTGAGGAGACACGCTATCTCCTGAAGTTCACGGCGGATAAAGAAGGATCATATGCTATCGTAGTGGACATGGAATCGTCGATACTTTGCAAGACCAAGGACGGAAATAAGAGAGGCCCGCGTTCTCAGTTCAAGGATGTCACATATGCCGGGGCCTTCCACCAGATGGCCAAGATCCTTTGTCCCGTAGGCGGTGATGGAAAATACAGTGGCCAGGTTGTGCATGGCATCCTCGAGGCCGTCCCAATCATGCCTTGGTGCCAGGTAGGCCAGGAGGCTGAGCTGCAGGTATTCTATGAAGGAAAACCGCTGGCCTCTGCAGAAGTCAAGGCGGTATCCAAGAAAGAGGGAACGGATATGGCTCTGGTCAAGGCAGATGAGCAGGGCAAGGCGCGCATTCCTATAACCACGGATGGAGAATGGATGTTCCTGGTCAGGCATAAGGACCCTTCCAAGAAGGTCAACGATATGTTCGATGAATCTGTCTTTGTCAGCACTCTGGTCATGGAAGCCAGATAGAAAGCGCATAATCTTCACAGGAAATGGCATTGCCTGGCCAGACGACTATGATAATCTCTTTGGTATTCACGGGAGTCGCAGGCATCTCATCTCCTTTCTTATAAGCTCAATCTCAGCTGCAGAACGATTGCGCCTCCACCAGCCGGGCATATCTCCCTTTACGGGCGATGAGATCCTCATGCCTTCCCTGCTCTACTACCCGTCCCTCATTTATGACGAAGATCCAGTCAGCATCCACCACAGTGCTCAGCCGGTGAGCGATCATGATGGTGGTGCGACCCTCTCTCCTTTCCATCAGAGCCTCTTTGATTGCCCTCTCGTTCTCTGCATCCAGGCTGGAGGTGGCCTCATCCAGGACAAGTATGGGCGCTCCCTTAAGAAGAGCTCTGGCGATGGCGATCCTCTGTCGCTCTCCGCCGCTGAGACGAACTCCCCTCTCTCCCACCAGGGTATCATACCCCTGGGGCAGGGTGGTAATAAAATCATGAATGCGGGCCCTGACAGCAACCTCTTCCACCTCGGCGTCGCTCGCTTCTGCCCGGCCTAACCGGATGTTCTCTCTGATGCTATCGCTGAAGAGGAAGACATCCTGAGAAACCACAGAAAACAAACGGCGTAGCTGCATCATGGGATAGCAGCGCAGATCACTTCCACCGAGCAATATCCTTCCCGCTTCCGGATCCCAAAAACGGAGCATCAGATTGATCACTGTGCTCTTTCCTGCTCCGCTCGTCCCCACCAGTGCCACTGTCGAGCCCGCTGGAATCTCCAGGCTGATGGAGCTTAAGATTAAAGGCTCATCCGGAGCATAGCGGAAGCTGACATCCTGCAGAGAAATGGATGGCTCTATGGATTCGATCGGAACTGCCGGACCCAGACCGGACTCGTCCCTTACCGCTGGCTGCTCATCCAATAGAAGAAAGAGTCTGCGAGCAGCAGCGCGGGTCAAAGAGAGCTGCTTGGAGATCTCGACCACTGAGGTTATGGAGAGAAAGACGCTTGAGGCCAGGATCATGGTGATGGGAAGAAAGCCTGGCGCAAGGGAATTCTGCCTGACCAGGATGCTGGCACATAGGAGCACGGCAAGAGTCCCTACAGAGACGATGCTGATCTTCGCTGCGCTTTGCAGCCCGATATTTCTCGCCTGCCTGGCCTGCAATGCCAGCAGTGCGGCAGAATTTTCAGATAGCTCCTCTATTCTTTGTCTGCTGTAGCCGAAAGACAGGATCTCCTTCATTCCCTGAATAGTATCCAGCTCCTGGGAGTTGAGAAGTGCCTGCTGCCCCCTCAACCTCTCCCCTAGAGTTGTGCCCAGCCAGAAAGCCAGCCTGGGCATGAGGATCAGCAGGATGAGAAAAATGAGCAATGCCTCTGCCAAAAGCAGGTTGATGGTTGCCAGAGCGGTGAGAGCGATGATGGGGACGATAAAAGCCACTACCGCTGGTCCTGCAGTATGGGCGAAGAAGAGCTCCAGCAATTCTATGTCTGATACTGCTGTGCTGACCAGATCGCCCGTGCGCCTTCTGGCAAGCTTTGCCGGAGCGAGGGGCTCTATGGCCCAGAAGAACTCGTCCCTCAGGTCGACCAGGATGCGGAATGCCGCCACATGAGATAGATAAGGGCCTAAATAGCCAAAGGTCCCTCTGGCCAGGCCGAGGATGATCATGGCGGCAGCATAGGGATAAAGCTCCTCGATGGCCGTGCCGGCCACCGCCCGGGCGAAGAGAGCTGCACCAAGAACGGCAACGCCGATTCCCGAGACCTGTCTTAAGATCTCGGATATGACGGCCAGGCTCATCAGTCCCAGATGAGGGCGAATAGGATAGATCAGCCGGCGCCAAACCGATCTGGAATCGAGAAAGCCTCTTATCATGGCTGTCCTCCCGCCACAGCGGCGAGATTGCTGCCAACTTTCATGGGGAGAGCATTCTCGTCATCCCTGCATTCTGGCATATCCAGGGACTGAGCCGCCACCAGGTGGGCATAGATGCCTCC
>ENA-UOOE01001390-UOOE01001390.1-fermentation-metagenome-genome-assembly--contig:-NODE-1390-length-20625-cov-26.719057_pt1 | contig 20625 bp, 24 predicted proteins | sample MGYA00245776_ERZ724021 | MGnify/ENA primary metagenome ERZ724021 (study PRJEB28704, sample SAMN03018321) | fermentation metagenome | biome: anthropogenic terrestrial biome; feature: soil... | reverse complement strand
GAAGCAATTGGCTGATTTCCCTTCTTAATCTTTCATGTTTACTTTACAATGCCAATTTTGTTTGTTAAAAAGAAAAGACCGCAGGGCTTTATGCCTTGCGATCCTGCTCTTTTTCTGTTGATATTCTTCAGGGCCTAACCGGAGCGATGTGCCAGTCTGACCACAAGTTTCCGCTGATCGTCACCGAATCGGTCAGGTTCATACTGAGCATTCCGGCAGGCGTCCAGCAATCCTCCAGATAGGTGTACGGGGTATAGCTTCCGTCCGGCATCCATATCGGCGTGAAATGAGTACGTCGGTTATAGGTTGAATACCTGTTTTTCGTAAACTCAAACCTCGCGTTATATCCGTTGCCGGTTCTGTCCAGCAACCTCCAGTAGTTTTGATACTGAAACTCTGGGAAGTACGTTACGGCGGTTTGCGCACCGGTCACCGCCGAGGATTGATTGTTGCTGACGCCGGTGGATACCATCTCGTTGATCCCATAGCCGCTTTTCATCGTTTTTCCCGACGCGGTCGGTACCTTGGCATCTGGAGTCACATTCATGGATGCGGAAAGGCTCGCCGAGTAGGAGTTATAGTCAAAGTCCCACCAGCCACGGTCAACCCAATGGCCATCGTCACGCCAGTGGCCGCCGCCTTTTCCATTGCTGCACCAGTTCCAGTTGCTTTGCCAGATCCAGTTTGCATGCCATTTTGGCCGCCATACGCCCCATGAGGACGATGTTGTCTGCGGATTGCTGGGAACACTCGGGCGGGAATAAGAATCGTTCCGGTCGTCGGCGACAGGATTTGGCGGGTCTTTCCCGGACAGATCCACAATATTGGCTGTGATCGTACCTTCGCTTGTCCTGCCACCGCCTGTCACCGATGCATGGATCGTCATGGTCTGAGTAGTGGCTGGTGTTGTCCACCGTACCCACGCCAACTGGCTGTCGCCATTCGGGTAGTAAACATTGCCGACCGTATAAGTTCTGCCGCCAATACTAAACTGCACAGTCACCGGGCGGTCAGGATCGGACTGCCCGCCGCCAACCGTAACCGAGGTGATGACTTCCGTATTGACGCGATAGGTGTAATTATGTGTGCTGACTTTCGGAGGTTCCGCTTCGGAAAATCGAACGATACCAATTCCGAGTGAAGATATAATATCCGCGTCTGAGGCCGCTTTGGTTGTGCTGCCAGACCATGCTGGGTAACCAAGATCGGAAACTTCAAGGAATATGGCCAATGGCAGATTTTTATGCGTCAGGGACACCATCTTGCTGCGCAGCCCGCCACCCAGCTGCCGGTCATAAAGTGCCGCTTCGGTTGCAGTGGTGGCAATCATCACGCCTTGAAACTTGTAATAGGCGACAGGTTCAATCAGCAGTTTATATTCGCCGCTTATCAGTACGTCAAAGTTCATGCCGGTATGACCCGCGATACTGCGGATAACCTGCTCGTCGGTAAAATAGCTTTTGATTGCTTCAATATTATTGGTACCATTGGTGCTGATAATTTTGGGCAGGGCCTGCGATGGATTTCTATAGGCATATCCACCTTTCATCGGACTAAGCGATTCCCCACTGTTGTACTGCAATTTGCTGACTTTTCCAAAATGATAAATACCTGTCGACGGCGTCTTGTTTGTCAGATCAATCGGTGTTGTTACGATGGCATGGTCGCTTGCACGAACTACAGTGACACGCACACCTTCATTACCCGGTGTCCATGAATTCTGATCTGTTCCTTCTCCCATGCCGCCGCCACCTCCGTCCATATCACCGTCCCCGATGGCATAGGCAGGAACAGAAAACAGCGAGGAACACAGCAGAGTAAGCACCAATAAAATGCTGAAAAACCGTTTCATACAGCACCTTCTTTACAAAGAAAAAGCACAGCATTTTTCTGCTGTGCGATTCCTTAAAATATGTTTCATTTAATTCATTTCCCCAATTTTATTTCCGTTTTCATACATGTCACCGGCATATGAGCCTTGGTTGGAACCGCCGTTCGGCACATTATCGAATCCGGGCAGCCCACCCTGTTGCTTGCTATCCACAGATTTCTTTTCGGTGTCCTCCGGTTTGTATGTTGGAGCCTTGCTCTGATTGGTGGTATCACCCTGCGGTTTGGGAGTTTCCTTGGGCGCTTCCGGCTTTGACACATCCGACTGGATGGACTGTTTTGTCCCGCTGGAAACACCGCTGCCCGACGCCTGAGAGGATGACGCGGACGCTTCGCTTGCCGGGACGGTCACATCGGTTTGATCTGCTGTTTTATCGGATTCAGGTTTCACGTTTACCTCATCTGAAACAGTGAACGATGAGGCCGCCGTGTTATCCTTTGGCTTTTCAATATGAAATCGGGAAGATATCGCAATCATGAGGGCCACACACACTACGCCGAGTCCGGCGACGGTTAGCCGTCTCTTGTTTTGGTCTGATAGTTTTTTCATAACATTTGACCTCCTTTTGCACTTGCATCTGACATTTCCTTACAGCTCACACCATATCACAAGAGTTTTCCGAAGTCTATTGGAATTGCGAAAGTTTTTAGAATACAGGCATATATTTTGCCTGTACTCTGAGATTGACGCGCATCGGCGGCAAAGACTTGCCTCCGAAGGACACCGGAACCTCCAGCAGGATCGATGTATCGGCAAGAAAAGTCCGCGTATTTTTTGAATCAGAAGGAGCCAGCGGCGCGTTTCTGATATTTACCGACAGCCCGGAAAGCCTGAATTCCACAGTCTGTCCCGCATATTTCACATGGTACCCGCTTTCATCCCGCAGGCCGAGTGCTTTGTCAAGCCGTGTGTAAACATCGCCGTAATTGATGCTTTCATTCCACGAAGAGCCGTTTGGCTTATAGCCTCCGGAATAACCTTCCCGGACACCTTGATACACGCCATTATAGTTGTCGTTTACTGTCGAAATAACGGCGGACTGTACCGCGTCCCGAACACCCGATGCGATAATCATCAGCCGCATATACTCGGAAACCCCGCACAGAATGATGATAAGGGCGAGGGCGACAGCCACGATCAGAGGAAACGAAGTGCCTCGCTTGTCTTTCAAAGTTTGCTTCAGTGTCACACTGCTCATTTCCAGTACACCTCGCTCTTACCGGTGGCTTGCGCCCGTAAGGTAATAGGAAAGGAGCCGAAGCCTCCGAACAGCCCGATGTTTTTCTGCACGGATACCGTCACCGTGAATTCCTGATCAAGCTGGATCTTTCCTGTTTTCGACCATGCGACGGCGGGATCAAGTCCTGTTTTTTCTTTCAGCACCTGAGTCCTTTGGTTGGTTTCGCTGCCGACCCTGCCGCTGATCTCCGCTTCCCGGCACAGCTCCGTGGCAAAGGTGTCCAGCTGATTTTTTGCGATATATACTGGAAACACCTTCACTGCGAGGGCGATGACCAGCATAGCGCAAAGAACCAGCACCGCCACATCGATGTACCCCTCGCCGCGCCTGCTTTTGAGCTTTTTCAGCACATCCGCACCCCCTCTTCGACGCCGCCGCCCTGCATTTCTTCTTCCAGCGCGTAGAACTGTTCCGCGTCGCCCTTATCGGAAATTGACCAGAGGACATGGCTCATTTCTTCATCGCGCACAGTGTTTTGTTCCTCCAGCCATTGGTGGCGAACGACCTCCAGCGGATTCTCAAACCGGAGCAGATATTCAAGGTTTTCCGCAGGAAAATCACAGTCGCGGAGTTCGTCATAGACCAGCTTGGCGGCGGCGATTTCCGTCGCCTGTTCGATCAGATCCGGAGCGGGCCTGCTTTGAAGCTGCTGGATATACGCTTGATAATTGGCTTCCAGCCTGTCCTGAAGCTTTTTTCTGATTTCTTTTTCCGTCATATCGGGTACCTCCTTTACATCAGATTTTCTTTTCCATTCCGCTAAAACATCCCATTGAGGGATTTCATAATTTCAAGGGCGATGATCACTAGGTAGGTAAACAGGAAGCACAGCAGCATAATGAAGGAAAATACCCGGATTTTGGGCGGAATCTTCTGCGCTTCGCCCTTGAGCCTCTGCAGCTCCAGTGATTTGAAATCATGCGCCAGCATCTGAAAGTAAATCGCGCCGTCATCCCCGCGAAGGACGCCGATCAGCCCGCGCACCATATCGGACAGCTGCGGCGAGTTAAGCCTTGCCTCGAACCGGGTAAGCGCCGCCTCATAGGAAGACGAGCGCATGTCTGCTGTAACGACGTCCAGTTCCTTGGCGAAGGCCGCGCCCGCGTTCTTCTTGAAGTGTTCCAGAATGGAAAGCACATCACGGCTGTTTTTCAGTTCCTGTTCAACGGTGGCTACAAAACGTGGAAGCTCGCTTTCAATCTGCTCCCGCTTTGCTTTGAGCTGCTCATCCGCTTTTCGAATTTCCTTGAAATAGACCAGCACTGAAAGAAACACCAGCACCGGCGAAAGCAGCGGAAACAGGAGCATGCATGGAATCACGCCGAGCAGGATCGCTCCTGCCTTAACGATGGCGTAGGCCGTGTAAATTTCCGGCGTCATGGCAATGCCTGCCGCCTTGAGAACATTCTGCATGCGGCTCCTTTTGTACTCGTCCATGCGGATGATTTTTGAAAGTTTTACAGCGCCGGACATTAGATACGCTTCCACAGTCTTGGAAGCTTTTTTACTTTCCTTTCCGGCACTGAGCATGGCTTTGGCCGCACCCATGGTCGGCAGCTTCAGCACATCTGCAAATATAAAAAACAGCCCTGCGGCAAGCAGGACTGCGAACAGAAATAACAGTATCATCATATCCGCTACCTCCTGTACTCAATAGGCTTGGTCAGCTTGATGACAAAGGCTGCGGAGATAAAAATCGCCGCAGCGCAGACCGTGAGGATGATCTGCCCGACAGCGGTATGCATCAGCGTATCGTACCAGCTCTTGTTGAGAAAATACATCAGCGGAATGTTGCCGACCACAAGGAGCGCCATAATGATGAATTCCTTCCGAGGCTCAAACACAAGGTATTCCAACTCCGAGTTGACGATCCGCATGTCGGACAACTTGCCGACGATGGGAGTTAAGGTGGTCTTAAGGCTCCTGTCGTACTGGCAGGCGGCCATAGCGTCACACCATTCCTGAAAAACCTCGTTTTCGATCTTGGGTTTCATCGCCTTGAGAGCCGCGTCCACATCCGGATTGATGAGCTTTATTCTCGTGAGAAAATCCTTGAATACACCCTGAACGGGCGGGTTCAGATACTGGATGTTTTCTTCCACGGCGGTCAGAATATCTTCATTTCTGAGATAGGCCGTGGTGATGATGGAGAGCGCCGTTTCCAGCTCGGCTGCAATATTCTTCTTGTAATGCGTCGCGGTAAGCCGGATGTACCAGAACGGCAGGAACATCAGTCCTACTGCCAGCACCGGCATGAGGAACACATTTTGCATCAGGATAGCAATGCTCGCACCGACGGCAAACAACAGCAGCGAACATGCGCACACAAGAGAAAAACGGCTGCTCCGTCCAGTGAGGGCGAGGATGTCCTGTGCTTCCGTAATCTCCCGGCGCAAAAAGGACGGCTTTTTCCGCTTGGCAGCTTCGTTTATTTCATCCCGGATGCTTTTGGGACGTTTGGTCAGAAAGCTGAACAGGCCGTCCGTGAATTCAATCGGTGAAAGGCCAAGTAAAATAAAAGCACCGGCGATCAGGCCGATACATGCAATCAGTTGTATGAAAGTCATCAGGCAGCGCCTCCCTTCGCGAGCCGGTCAAGCACTTCCTGCGGCATACCGTTTTCAAGGAAGCGCTTCTGCAGACTGTCTGAAATCCGCCTGACCTGCTCATGGTGACCGTTGATGATGAATTTATCGCCTTCCACACGGTTCTCAGTAATCCGGAACCGGAAGAGGGTGCGGAAATTACGGGTGCCGTTCGGTGAGATTTCGCATTCCATGATCTCCATCATCTTTCTCTGTTTGTTTTCAAGCTGCTTTGTAAAAACGACAATCGGGAAAGCCTCGGTCACCAAGTCCATGAGCGTACCGTCGGCCATGTCGTATTTTCGCTTGCACAGGGTGACCATCCTGCGGTAGGTGGCCTCGCAGCTGTTGGAGTGGATGGTGGTCAGCACCGTATGCCCGGTTCGGGCGGCTTCCTGCGCGGAATAGGCTTCCGCGCTTCGCATTTCACCGACGCAGATGATTTCCGGATTGAAGCGGAGCGCTATGTCCAGAAGCAGATCCTGATCAATGTCCTGCTTTTCATTTTCGCTGGAGCGCGTGAGCGTATGGATGACGCTGTTTACAACCTTGCCGTCCTTCTTCCGAACCAGCGCCAGCTCACGCGAGCCGTTTTCTATGGTAAAAATCCTTTTGGTATCGGGGACGGTGGTCAAAAGCCAGCCCGCCACGGTAGTCTTGCCGGATGAAGTCGCGCCCGCTACGCACACTGATATACCGTATCTCAGGCATTCCGAGAGAAAATCCAGCATTTCCCCGGTAGCTATGCCTTCCTTCACAAAATCCTCTTTTTTTAGGTTCTGCGGATTGACAATACGGATGGATGCGCAGACGCCGACGTCTTCGTCCACAAGAGGCGTTTTCAGCACGGCGATTCTGATGTTTTTTGACAGGTGGCCGAGGATGGCAGGGCTTGCGTTGTCCAGCACCATGCCGGACACATGAAGCATCCTTCGGATAACGTTGACGGCATGCTCCGGCGAGTCAAAGTGTTCGTCAAGCTTCACGGTATTTCCGTTACTGTACTGGACTTCAACATCATTCCAAGCGTTTACGTCGATTTCCTCAATCCCTGTGCCGAAGATATATTTTGTCAAAAAACTGAACTCGGCCATTTCGGTATAGAGGGCATCAATAAGCTGTTGATCCGTCATGCCTTTCACGGCAATTCGGTGATCCATTAGGTATTTGCCAATGTACCGTTTGACCTGCGCTTTCCCATCTTCTGTTTTCCCATCAATGATGAGAGTGGAATATTTGCCGGAAATATACTCCTGCACTTCATGCAGAACAGCCCCGAAATCCTTAGTGCCATCGCCGGGAGAGAAAAACAGGCTGTGGTTGTCTGTCATGCTAATAGATTCGATGTTTTTCATTGCTTCTTCCGAAGATATCTCCGGCTCGACGGTTTGAGAACGTTTACGTTCTGTCGGCCTGCATTTACTTTTCATACGCCAAACACCTCCTTGCTGATTTTTTGGATCTCCTTTCGGAAGCCACGGCTGTCTTTAAGAGCCAGATCACGGAACAGATCCCCGGCGAGTGCCTGATTCTCCAGCTCATCGGAATGGGAAATTTTGAAAGCCACGCTGCCCAACACCTGCTCAACGTTCCCGCTGGCCTCATTGGTCTTTATATTGCTGGCTATCTTGTACTGCTTGTCAGCGTCCCATTTTTTATCCTTCAGCAGCGGAAGCTGTGAAGAGAGATAGCTGACGGATTTCAGGTCACAGTTAACAAGCCGCAGAACGGAATCGGCTTCCAAGAGCGCTACGGCTGACAGAATGTCGTTGGCGACATAGCTGCCGCAGTCGATAATGACATAAGGCGCGATATCCCGCAGATGCTCAATCAGCTCTGTCGCCAGTTCCGCGTTATACGGCGGGTAGGTGAACACATTTTCACCCTTGAGCATGCCAATCAGGGTCAGGTAACTGATTTTCTTGTGTGTGACGCAGTTCTGCCTGATCAGGGAATCCGTCACATGGGTCGCCGCGAGGATGCTTCCGAGGGATTTTTCGCACTCAAGGTCGGAGGGAGGACAGATGCACGGCAGCATGGGCGCGGTCATGTCGCACAGGAGCAGCAATACGTTTTTGTGTTTGTCGGCGAGGTATTTCGCCAGCTTGACGCTGACAGTGGTCTTGCCGGAGGAAGGGCTGCCCCACACGGCCAGTACCTGCACGCCTTTTTCAGGTTCCGCGTCCTGCGCTTCACAACTGGTGCTTCGGGAAAAAATACTCCCTGTTTTGAAATTGAACATATTACCTGCCTCCCTCGCCGGAAACAGCTGCGGCAGAAGAATCACTCTTTTCGCCTGCCGTTTTATCCGTGGCGGATGGATATAACCCGGTCAGCATCTTGTCCTGCGCCGCTATGAATTTGCCAGCGTTTTCCTTGCTGCCCCGGTACACAAGGGAAAGGTGCAGCTTGCCGTCCGACTCCAGTTCGGCGAGAATTTTGCTCTGTTCCGGTGTTGCCAGCAGGGTAACAGTGCTTGGCAGGCTTTTTTCTTTGTCTGTTGTTTGATCCGATGATTTGCTCTCACTGTTTTCTTGATCTGTATCATAACCGGTGCTGGCGGTCACTCCGATAACCTGCACATACTGCAGTTCCGGAGGAATGACGGTCGCGCCCTGTTTCTTGTAATCCGGTGCGATGACCGACACAATATCGCCGGATACCAGTTTGCCGGACAGACCGTTGGCAAGGCTTTTCACCGTTACGGAAATAGCCTGTTTTTCTCCGTTGAGGTTGTATAAATAGGAGTTGTCGGCAGCGGGTGTGTCGATAATCTTGGAGTTCAGAATATAGTCGCCGACGGATAAGTCCGAGGCGGCATATTTCCCGATAATGCTGTCTTTGTTTTTCAATACATTTTCCGGCAGATTGTAGCCACCGACTTCCACGGTCTGCACCATGTCCTTTGTAATCTGATCTCCGGATTTGATGTCTTTCGCGACGCGCACAATGCTCGTCTTTTGAGAAATTCCGGCATTAAAAAGCGGCGTGACCGCAAAGCAGATCAAAAGCGACAGTACAATGCAGAGCACACCGAGAACCGTTCGATTCTTAAAAAAACTCATAGGATGATCCCTCCATTCAAAAAATAGGCAGCGATACAGCCGACCGATAAAAAAGGCGCGAGGGGGAACGCTTTCTGACGCTTCCTCTTGCGCAACTTTTGTACGATGGAATAAATTAAATAGAAAAGAAGCAGGGCGGTAAGGCCAATTACCATAGCCGCCAAGCCTCTTTGCAAACTGAGGACAATCCCTGATGCCGCCGTCAACTTGATATCCCCGCCGCCCATGCCGCCCCACAAGAGGGCGGCCAGCAGAAGCGGAATGGCTGTAAGTATGCCGAACAGCTTCACCGGTTCAAAACTAATCAGGCCGGTCAAGGCAATCAGCAGACAGACGGTATCTGGAATCGTCCTTTTCCTGATGTCGAACACGGAAGCAAGGAACAAAAGGGTAAAAAACATGCCGCCCTGAAACAGGAACGGCAAATCAGCCCGCATAGTTGAACATATCCTTAATGCGCTGCGTGAGTGTAGGCAGGATCGTTTTTCCAAACAGGGCATACAATCCTGCGAGGATCAATGCGCCGATCACGACGGCCATTAAAATTTTGATCGCCGTATCAACAAAACCTTCCCCGCGACGGTCTAAAAGAGCGGCTTTAGCAGTCAGGATTTTCACAGCAACAGCATTTTCTACATTTCTAAACATTTTTTTCATATTGAGTAACCTCCATAAAATTTGTTGGCTTGGAATTTACATACCACCCATCTGCATGGTAGGCTGAAAAGCCTCCTGCTGCAGAGCGGCATTTTGTTTTTCTCCCTGATTGGGAACGGCAGCTTGATTTTGATCCGGCCTGATTTTTTCTCCTTTCGGCAAGATGGGTACAAAAAAAGACAGCCTGAGCTGTCGTTGAAACTTGGGTTATAGCTGCATGGCCTTTGTTTGAGCGGGAGGCTTGAAGTTGATCTGTTTGAAGCCGAAGCGGTCAACATAATGGAATTCGCTTCCGGCATCGTCGTAAAGCTCCACCACATCGGACATGGAGAGGGAATGTCCGGAAAAACCTTCGGGATGCTCTACGTTGAATTTGGCGTAGATGCTTTCCAGATCGTTGGTTTCCACCTCACCGTCATAGACCGCCTCGTAATCCCGCATATTGGGTTCCCCGAATTTTTCGACCATCTCATCGTAGCCGATGAAGCGCATCAGAATATCCGATTCCGGCTTGAGCTGCCAGATGCGGCAGTTCTTCAGCGGAGTGATTTCGCGGTTTTCCCTTTGCCCGTTCATGAGCCGGTCAAACACGCCGTCCGTCCATTTCACCTCGGAAACATCTTTCTGCCGGGAGAGAAAATCCTTCAGTTCCTGCGATGCAAACAGCGGATCAACCACAGCCTTGCCGCCCGAAACATACCCGGCTGTGTTGCCGTAATACAGGATGATGCCCTTTTCCATTCGAATACCGCGCATGGCGATCCTCCTTTCAAAGGTTTAAATTAAACCTTTGTCATATTGCATTCCTCCGTTCTGCGGGTTACGGAAGGCTTCCAGTTCCTCTTGGGATGGATGCAGGAGCCTGCCGTTCTTCATTTCTAAAACGCAGAAATCGTCCCTGTCGCAGATCATGATGCGGTGCTGATAGGACTTCTGCATTTCCACATAGTTCAGCACTTCCTGTTCACTGCACAGCCAGACACCCGCCGCGTACCGGCCATCCGGCAGAAAACAGTAGCCGCTGTACTTCGCTTCATGATCCTTTAGGTCCAGCGTCCCGACCGGCCTGATTTGGGAAAGCTGCAGCTTTGCGCTGTCCGGCAGCAGCTCCGTTTTCAGAACGCCGATTACCTCATTGCGCTTTTTCAGGGAAAACTCCCCGGTACGCAGGGACACCAGAAATACGGCGCATCCGCTTGGATTGGCACCGGCCCCGTTTCCGCAGAGGCAGAAATACAGTTGATTTTGGTTACACGACGGCAGCGCCTCACGGTTCAGAATTACAACTTTGCCTTTGATGGAACAGGAAAAGGCAGTTTCCGAACAATCGCTTTTTGTATAGATTTCTTTTGCATCCAATTCTCACACCTCCTTTTTCTGCTTCAACAGTTCCGTCAGTTCGGCAATCAGACTGAGGCGGGTATCGTCCGGCATGGTCTTGAAGGCCGCGCGGACATAGGCTTCCACAGCCTCCGGGGACTGATCTCCAACTTCGATGATGTCCACCTTCAGCACGGACACCTTGCCGTTTGCAATGCCAAGGCGCACAATGTCGCCGTAATCCATGCTTGCGGCGACGCGCAATTCCTTGGGAATCAGGACGCGGCCTTTGCCGTCGATCAATTTATACATGGGCTTTCCGTTACTCATTTGGCAACCCTCCCTCCATCAGAACACTTCGGACAGCGGCATCGCTGATCCCCAAATCATGAAATAAGGCCATAAGCGGCGCGGGGACACCGTCCAGTAGATTGCTTGCAGTAATGATAATCGCACCGGGAACGCACTGTATTTCTAAGTCGCAGTTTCCGGTAATCTCTGCGGCTTCCAGAAGGCATCTTGGAATGACAAGATCGTCAAGCTCGCAGAGATCGATATTTTCTGTTTTCATAGGCTTTCCTCCTCACATCCCCATTTTGGGGGCAGTTGTTTGTTGTTCTTCTGTCGATTTCATTTCGCTGACAAAGGTGTTCAGCTCATCTCCGGTGAGTGAAATTTTAGCTGTTTCAAGCTGACTCAGAAGATTCGTGATGTTCTGATACTCGTCAGCAATAGCCTGCATTTTTTTCGCTGTGTTGTAGCCGCCGCAAGTGCGGATATATGCTTTAAACAGGCAATCATACAGTCCGGTTTTCCGGTTGGGCAGCACGGAAAGATACAGTCCGACCGTTGCCTTGTCCGAGGTGCGAATATACAGCTCGTCATGCATGTTGCCAACGATAAGCTCCTGCAGACCGTTTGTTTTTTCTGAGATCAGGTCTTTAGCCCATCTCATTTGTTCGATACCATTCATCCTCATCATCTCCGTTCTCATCAGAAAAAAGATTAAGCTGCTTCGGTTCGGCGTTCCGGCGCTCCTTGGGATCGTAATTGGTGATGATTACCTCCGGATATTCACAGCCGCCGTCATACCGCTGCGCGAGGTTGTTGATGCGAGTAACAGACAGAATGTGATATCCGGCATATAGCTCACGGATGTACTCACAGTCGTTGTAGGACACCATCCATTTTCCTTTGCAGCTTTTAAGCGTATCCCGGAGGCGTTTATGATCTTCTTTTCGGAACACCACGGCGTAATGCCCCTCGGTTTCATAGTAGGGCGGATCGCAATAAAAAAAGGCATTGTCCCGGTCGTACTGCCGGATCAATGCCTCAAAATCTTTATTCTCCACCACCGTGTCGGCAAGCCTGCGGGAAGCTTCCCATATGAGGAAGAAGGTTTTCCGCACATCGCATGGCTGGCAGCTGTAGGAAGTGCAGCCGCTGCCATAGCTGTATCGAATGAGCTTGTAAAATGCGGAGGCTCGGCGCACATTGCTTTTTTCCGCGTTTTCCAGCATCAGCACCTTCATATCCTCAAAATCCGGAGGGGACAGGTTGTGCCGCGCCAGCTCCAGTTCTTCTGAGAGATAGTCCTGTGTAAATTCTTCCTTTTCAATGAATTTGCGGATGACATGGAATTCATCTCGTGAATTAATGGGGAGAAAGCCAAGGTGCCGGAGAAATTCCCATGTGCGGGTTTTGACGCAGTAAAAAAGATTAGCGAGGTTGGAGTTGAAGTCGTTGTAAACCTCCATTGCGTTTTGATCCGGCTTTTTGCCGAACAATACCCAGCCGCCGCCACCGAACACCTCAATGTATCTGCCGTAATCCTTGGGGAAGAGCCGGTATATAACGTTGCGGAGCGCCTTTTTGCCGCCGATCCAACTGATAAAGCTATTGATAAACATCACCTCTCTTCTTCCATAAATTTTTCTCCATTTCTATGCCGGGATTGCCACCATGCCGTGCCGCCTTATGAGAAAGGCGTTAATGATCAGGCGGAGCAGCTTATCATTGATCAGCTCCGGATCGCTCAGTTCCGAAATTGCGATATAGTCTGTACCGTAATACAGATCCCTTGCCGTATGGAATATGGCGTAGCCATCCAGATTCACACCGTGGATACGAATATCTTTAAAGTGGATACTGCTTTGATTGATGAAGTCTTTCGATTGCTTCCAAAGGAAGGCGTCGGAAGTCAGCAGGAAAACAGCCGCAGCATAGGCTTCGGAAAGGTTCAAAAACGGAAATAATCCGCTTTTTCGAAGGTTTTGAAATCTTCTGCAGTGTTCCGCGTTTCTGAAGAACGTTGGATTCGCCTCGCTTTCTTTGAGTAACTTCTCAATCCGCGTAGCGAATGTCCGAAGCTGGATTTCTTTGATAAAGAGCCGGAGCAGTTCCTCATAAGGTACGCATCCGGCCATGATTCGCTCCGGCAGGCAAACACAGCCTGTGGAGCCACAGCATTTTTTCTTTTCTGTTGTTTGTGTACAGAACCGGCAATCGCAGTCGGTGCCGGTATATTTGTAACGGCTTCTCATGACTCCGTTGCTTCGGGGAGAAAAGCCGGGAATTAATTGCATTTCTATTTCAGTTAAAGCGAGAGGCGTACCCCTCATAAACCTTGCTGGCATTGTTCTCATTCCTTTCATCACGCTCTGCAGGGCAGTAATTTTTGAAAAATGGCAATAAAAAAAGCGGCTGTGTTTTTCAGTTACGAAGAACACAGCCGCTCAAAGGTTACCCAGCAGGGTGCGTTATTTTGTTTTCGAATATATGAAAAAGAGGCCATACTATCTTGGCATGACCTCTGAGTATTTTAAGTTGTATATGACTGAACCCTCAAAAAGAGAGTTTGCATCCATGAAAAACGGGAGTCTTGAATTTCTCATTCAAAACTCCCGCAACCCGCATAAACACTGGCTTTATGGGCCATGCATCTATATTGGGCAAATGTCTTGGTCGAGGTGACAGGACTTGAACCTGCGACATCATGGTCCCAAACCATGCGCGCTACCAACTGCGCTACACCTCGAAATGCTCAAAATTCAAGAAGCAAAATCTATTATATAAAAAAGAGAAAGACTTGTCAAGCAATTATTTTCAGAAAGTTTTCATCAAATAAAAAACTTATAAATTTTCTTGAAAGGTGCCCAATGGAATGGTAAACTATAAGATATGCTGCATTGCCGCATAAGGAAGGGATCATGATGAAAGAAAAATTGCAAGCTGCATGGAAGTATCTGACCTCTAAAGAAATGATTCTATACATCGTTTTTGGCATTATTACAACGCTGCTCAACCTTGTGGTTTATTTTTTATTGACGGATGCAGTCAAGATGAACAAGCCACTGGCTTATTTTATTGCTTGGGCTGTTGGTGTAACGATTGCTTTCATTACCAACAAGAAATATGTATTTGAAAGCAAGGTCAAAAAGAAAAAAGGAATTCTGTTTGAACTTGGTACTTTTATCGGCGGCAGACTTTTAACATTCGGCATTGGGGAAGTGCTGATTACAGCTTTTGTCGTGATGCTGCATCAGAGTAACCTGTGGTGGAAACTTATCACCAATGTTATTGAAATTGTCGGTAACTGGCTTGTCAGTAAATATATTACCTTTAAAAAGAAAACAGATCAAGAACCCGCTATGGAGGAAGAAGTCAAATGAAAGCAACTGAAAAAACCATGGATAAAATTGTTTCACTCTGCAAGAACCGTGGCTTTATTTATGCAGGCAGTGAAATTTACGGTGGAATCTCCAATACATGGGATTATGGACCGCTGGGTGTTTCTTTTAAAAACAATATCAAGGCAGCATGGCTCAAAAAATTCGTGCAGGAATGCCCTTACAATGTGGGACTGGACTCTGCAATCCTGATGAATCCGGAAGTTTGGGTTGCCACTGGCCATGTGGGCGGTTTTTCGGATCCGCTTATGGACTGCCGGGACTGCAAGACACGTCACCGCGCTGACAAACTGATTGAGGATGCTACCGGTGAAATTGCTGATGGCTGGAGCAATGAAAAAATGATGGCTTATATTAAAGAGCATCACATCAAATGTCCAAACTGCGGCAGCGAAAACTTCACGGATATTCGGCAGTTCAATCTGATGTTTAAAACTTTTCAAGGCGTTACAGAAGACGCTAAAAATACCGTTTATCTGCGGCCGGAAACTGCACAGGGGATATTTGTGAATTTCCAGAATGTGCAGCGTACCACCCGCAGGAAACTGCCCTTTGGTGTCTGCCAAATCGGTAAAAGCTTTCGCAATGAAATTACACCGGGTAATTTTACGTTCCGGACTCGTGAATTTGAGCAGATGGAGTGTGAGTTTTTCTGCAAACCGGATACAGATCTTGATTGGTTCAAATATTGGAAGGACTTCTGTGAAAATTGGCTGTATTCTCTTGGAATGACAAAGGAAAATCTGCGTCTGCGTGATCATCAGAAAGAGGAACTTTCTTTTTATTCCAAAGCAACAACCGATATTGAGTATCTGTTTCCCTTTGGCTGGGGAGAATTATGGGGCGTTGCGGACCGTACCAACTATGACCTGACACGCCACCAAGAGCACAGCGGAAAAGATTTAACTTATTTTGATCAGGAGACAAATACACATTATATCCCATATGTTATTGAGCCGTCATTGGGTGCCGACCGTGTGACACTGGCATTCCTGTGTGATGCTTATGATGAAGAAGTTGTGGATGAAAAGAAAAAAGACACCCGTGTTGTGCTGCATCTGCATCCGGCACTGGCGCCTTTCAAAGCTGCTGTTTTGCCGCTTTCAAAGAAATTAAGCGAGCCGGCAAAGAAAATTTATGCGGAACTTTCCAAATCTTTTATGGTTGACTATGATGAAACAGGTTCTATTGGCAAGCGCTATCGCCGTCAGGATGAAATTGGGACACCGTTCTGTATCACGTATGATTTTGACAGTGCAGATGATGGCTGTGTGACGATTCGTGACCGTGATTCGATGCAGCAGGAACGCATTGCGGTGGGTGAACTGAATGCGTGGCTGAAAAAGAGAGTTGAGTTTTAACTTCTGCATAATATTATTTGATATTTGCGGATATTAAAAAAGGTTCCGGAAAACTGTTTTTACGCAGCTTTCCGGAACCCTTTTCTATTTCTTTGCTTTTTTTTGGTACTTATAAAACTTATAAAAGAGATAAGCTGCACTTCCGGTCAAGGCAGCGGTTTGAATGAGAATATGCAGCATCTGCTCCGGCGTAGCCGGAAACTTGTCCAAGAAAAGATCGCGCATTGGGTGCGAAACTTTTCGTCCAAAGAGGTCATGATAACTCAGCAATTCTGTATCGTAATGAAAAGGATCTTTTTCATGGAGGGTGAACATACGCACGGCACGGTCCGGACCGGGGCCATAGGTATTAAATCCACAGCAAGGTGCATAACCCGCGTCGATTCCGTGCAGCGGTCCCCAAAAGGAATTGCGATGGTCGTGTCCAACAAACAAGCCGAGCACATCCCCGGCTTCCGCCAAAGTTTCCAGTTCACCGGAGTTCGATTCCGGAATACAGGGCGCTTCTCCCAATTCGCCGCCGTAAACTTTACTTTTGTCAAGAAGGTAGCAGTGCCCTCGCCGGTTTCCAAATGCAGAAATCGCATGCGGTGTGCCCTTCGGAACCTCCTGCAGAAATTCATAAAATTCAGGAACTGGAATGTGCTGAAACACCAGCGAGGGAAGATAGTGTCCGCCGTTTTCATGGGCCAGATGGTCACGTGTACGGCGGTACCAGTCCAGCTGGCTGGACTTTACAGGAGCAAAACGGTCTGAATTGGAATCTATTACATAGATCGCAAATGCTGGTTTTCCGTCTTTTCCTGCTATTGTGACACAGCATGTTCCGCAGTCTTCCGGATTTTCCATCGTGTTGACACATTCCGGATACTGCAGATAATAGTACATCTGCTGACGATTTGTTAAACCGGATTGTGCATCATGATTTCCAAAAGTAACCAAAAAGGGTATACCTTTATCCGCGAAGGGCTTTAAAATTTTGTGCAGAGTGGTACCGGCTTTCAGTTCACCGCCAGGTACATGAAAGTAAGGGCTGTAGCCCTTTAACTGGTCACCAGTGAAAATAACGAGATCCGGTTTTTCCTGCTGAAGGGCAGATTTTAGAAATTCAAGAGAATCTCCGCAGACATTCGGACTTTCCTGAATATCAGAAACCTGCATAATTCGGAATGTTCCGTCTTGACGGAACCGAAGTGGCTTTGGCCTTTTGTCCATTTGAAAGTTCCTCCCTTTAGGGATTTCCAATTGAGGTATACTTTTATACTATGCCACAAACAGCGAATTTCTGCAAGCAAAAACGCACGAAAAATTCCATATATTGACTAATACATTATTCATTCGGAAGGTTTGACCTAACAGGTGCGTTTGTTTTTTTGCTGGGCAGTGTGTTATAATAAATATCAATAATTAGTTGGTGGATGTAAATAATAGGAAGGAGGCACTGAAGATGCTTCAATTTGAAACAACCGATAAGAGGAAGCCTGCTACATCTCAAATTCCAGAAACGAGTACAGCACAACAAAAGCAAAAACTTGCAGTGCTTTTTCCCGGAACCGGTTACGGATGTGACCGCCCGCTTCTTTATTATGCCCGGCGTGCGGCCGAACAGGAAGGGTGCGATGTTTTGCCGCTCACCTATACAGTATCTTTGGAGCGGAATCCGGCTAAAATGACTGAAAACGTGCAGCAGGCGCTGCCTTCCGTTCTGCACACCGTGTTAGCAGCTGTTGGAACGGCCCTTTGCAGGGGCCGGTACACTCAAATCTTTTTTTTCAGTAAAAGCTTTGGCACAATAGTCGCAGGAGAACTGGCACAGAAACTTCCGAAGCAAGACATCCGGCAGTTTTTTTTGACGCCGCTGGAACCGACTTTACCGTATATGCAGAAGCATTCCTGCTTTGCGGCATCCGGCACTGCAGACCCATGGGTACCCCAGCAGGTGAGGGAAAAAATACTTTCCCTTCCCGGCGTACGGATGAGTTTGTTCCCGGGGGCAAACCATTCATTGGAGGTTCCGGGAAATGTTGCAGCCAGTGTGCGGAATCTGCAGATGCTGATCGATTCTTATGTGGCATTTCTTTGTGAAAAATGATGGATTTTAGATGAAGGGGATACTCGATGAATTCAGCAGTTGAAAAATTCGGCCAAATCGTAGATGGGCAGCTTACAGACAGGCCGGAGGTATCCCGGAAACTTTTGATAACGGCTTTTCGCTTGAACGGCTGGTTTGGAAAACATATTTTTAAAAAGACAACGCCGGCACGTCTGGAGCTTGCTGATATTTGCAATCGTGTAATCATCCAGCCATTTGTTCATCCGGAGCAAAGTGCAATGGTGAATATCTTTACTCCCTGTGAGCTTTTGCAGAATTTCGGCCTGACACCGATGTTTCCGGAAGCACTGTCTTGCTATCTGTCTGGAGCAGGTGCGGAACGCGGTTTTATTGACGCTGCGGAGAAAGCCGGCATTCCAGAAACATTTTGTTCTTATCACAAAATTTTGCTGGGGGCTGCGGAGACCGGTGTCCTGCCCAAACCCCGTTTCATTTTGAATACGACCTTTGCCTGTGATGCCAATACCCTTACCTTCCGCAGACTGGCCCAATTCTATTCAGTACCGCATTTTGTGCTGGACATCCCGCAGGACCAGAGCGAGGAAGCTGTGCAGTATGTTGCGGACCAGCTCAAACAGTTTGGCGAAAAAATGAGTGCGCTTTTGGGGAAACCGTTGGATGAAGATGCGCTGCGGCAGGCAGTTGCCCGCAGCCAAAAGACAATTTCCATTTACCACCGCTATCTTACAGAACGCGCGAAAAAATCCATGCCGGATGAAATGACTTCGGAAATGTACGCTGCCTTTGCACTGCATGTGCTTTTGGGTACGCCGCAGGCCTTGCAGTTTGCTGAAGGAGTGCTGCACGAAGCAGAAAATGCGCCGGACAGAGGGGAAGAATTGCGCCTTTTGTGGGTGCACACGCTGCCTAATATAGATTCTGCTATGATTGATTTGCTGGACTTCAACCCCAATTGCCAAATCCTTTCCACCGATATGTGTTTCGATGCGCCTGTGCTGAAATCTGTGGAGGACCCCTGGCGTGCAATTGCACAGCGGGTCGTGCGGAATCATTTGAATGGTTCGGCACAGCGGCGAATTGATGCGGTACTGGAGTGCGCACGGCAGATGCAGCCAGACGGGATTGTCTGGTTCTGCCACTGGGGATGCCGCCAGACAAGCGGGGCAAGCCAACTTGCGCGCCGTGAGCTGGAAGCGGCGGGATTTCCAACTCTGGTGCTGGATGGAGATGCCTGTGACCGTTCCAACTGTCCGCCCGGCCAAATGACAACCCGTATGCAGGCATTTTTGGAATTGCTGGAGGAAAAACATGATCGCATACACCTGTAAGTATACCCCAACAGAGCTTTTTGAAGGCCTTGGGGAAAAAGCAGTCAAACTCAATCCGACTGTGGAACATTTTGAAAAAGCAGACCAGCTGAGTCATCAGAACCTGTGCAGCTTTTCACGTGCACTGCTGCAGACTTGTTTGGAATCAGGTGTCAAGAAGCTTGTGCTAACTTCCTGCTGTGATTCCATGCGCCGTGTGAGCGATGTCCTGCGTGCAGCGGATCCCAATCTGTTTGTTTTCCTGCTGGACTTGCCCCGTGATGACGGGCCATGTGCCAGAAAACGCTATGCCGCGGAACTAAAACGCTTTTTATGCACTTATGAAAACCAGTTTCATGTGCAATTTGACCTGCAAAAATGCAGAAAAGCTTTTACTCAGGCAGAAACCCCAAGCGGAGAAGATTATTTTGCGCTGATGGGCGCTCGCTCCAATGATTCGCTGCTTCAGATGCTTCAGCAGGAACTGCCGTTTCCCGTGCACGATTTAACCTGCATGGGAAACCGCTTGCTGCCTGCACCTCTGCAAACAGAAGATTTGGATGCGTTTTTGGAATGGTATGCGGGTGTGCTGCTCGGGCAGGTGCCCTGTATGCGCATGACGAAAATTTCAGAGCGGCGTTCTTTGCTGGAAGATCCACATATCAAAGGCGTTCTCTATCATACGGTCAAATTTTGTGATTATTATGGATTTGAATATGCGGATTTACAGAAGTCTGTTCATCTGCCGATGCTGAAGCTGGAAACAGACGGTACCGCTGGCGCACAGGAGCAACTGCGTACACGGGTGCAGGCTTTTGCAGAGAACTTTAGGGAAAAAACAGCACCCCGCAGCATATCAGTATCCGTTGGTACCGACAAGCGTTATGCGGCGGGAATCGACAGTGGATCTACCACTACCAACGCAGTGATTTTGGACGAAGGCCGAAAAATTGTAGGCAGTTCAATTCTCCCGACCGGTGCGCACGCTGTAACCAGTGCGCGTGATGCTTTGCAAGAAGCTCTGCGGAAAGCGGACCTTACACGTAGCCAGTTAAAGGATGTGGTCACAACAGGGTATGGACGAGCTTATCTTCATACCGGTGGCCGCGATGTGACAGAAATTACCTGCCATGCCAAGGGTGCTTTTTATCTCGATCCTCAAGTGCGCACGATTATTGATATTGGTGGTCAGGACAGCAAAGCAATCCGGCTGGATGAAACTGGCGCTGTTCGCACATTTGCTATGAACGATAAATGCGCAGCGGGAACTGGCCGGTTCCTGGAAATGATGGCGAAAACTTTAGAACTTTCTATAGAAGAAATGAGCCAATGCGGTTTGCATTGGAAAGAAAATATCAGGATCAGCAGCATGTGTACGGTTTTTGCAGAAAGCGAAGTGGTATCGCTGATTGCTCAGAATAAGAATACAGGAGATA
>ENA-UOOE01001384-UOOE01001384.1-fermentation-metagenome-genome-assembly--contig:-NODE-1384-length-20691-cov-4.872068_pt1 | contig 20691 bp, 20 predicted proteins | sample MGYA00245776_ERZ724021 | MGnify/ENA primary metagenome ERZ724021 (study PRJEB28704, sample SAMN03018321) | fermentation metagenome | biome: anthropogenic terrestrial biome; feature: soil; material... | reverse complement strand
GTGTGTTTTTTATTTATGTACATTTTCTGATTCATAAAATGTACATAAATAAAAAACACACCGTCAAATTTTATGACAATGTATTTTATTATTTTGATACCATTAATTTAGTTTAATTTCAATTAATTCCGCTAAATTATGAGCCATTTTATCTATTTCACTTTGTACCTCTCCTTCTAACATAACTCTAACCAAAGGTTCTGTTCCTGAAGGTCTTATTAACACTCTTCCACATCCATCCAGTCTTTTCTCTATTTCCTTAATCTTCAATACTATTTCTTCATCTTCCATATATATCTTTTTCTTATGATCAGGAACCTTAGCATTTACAAGAGTTTGGGGGAAATTTTTCATCATGGAAGCAATATCAGATAATTTTCTACCACTTTTTTTAACTATACCCGCTATTTGAAGGGCAGTGATCAATCCATCTCCTGTAGTATTGTAATCCAGCATAATTATATGTCCGGACTGTTCTCCTCCTAATTTATATCCTTCTTTTTTCATTTCTTCCAGTACATATCTATCTCCCACCTGAGTTTTTACTACGTTTATTCCTTCTTCTTTCAATGCTATATCAAAACCAATATTACTCATTACAGTAGATACCACTACATTCTTATATAACTTTCCCTGCTCTTTTAAATATTTTGCTATTATGGCCATAATAAAATCTCCATTTATAAGATTTCCTTTTTCATCTACTGTCAGACATCTATCTGCATCTCCATCAAAGGCAAGTCCCATATCATAACCTTCTTCTACTACAGTTTTCATGAGGTTTTCCGGATGTGTTGAACCGCAGTTATGATTTATATTTATTCCATCAGGCTTATTATTTATAACCTTTACTTTTGCTCCTAATTCTTGAAAAGCTTTTACAGAAGTTACATAAGATGCTCCATTTGCACAATCTAATACTACTTTTAAATCTTTTAAGTCTGTATCTATAGTAGATTTGGCAAATTCTATATAGGCTTTTCTGGCCTCTCCTGTTTCTACAACTTTTCTTCCTACTTTTGAGCCTACAGGAATAGATATATCCTTAAAATCACTTTCAATAACATGCTGTATTTTATCTTCCAACTCATCTGATAGCTTATATCCTTTAGCATTAAAAAACTTTATCCCATTATATTCTACTGGATTATGAGATGCTGATATAACAACTCCTGCATCTGCATTATACTTTCTAGTTAGATATGCTACCGCCGGAGTAGGTATTATTCCAACACAAATAGCTTCTGCTCCTATAGAAAGGATGCCTGAAACTAATGCATTTTCAAGCATATCTCCAGATATTCTAGTATCCATTCCCACAAGTATTTTAGGCTTATGGCACTTACCTGTCAGTACATATGCTCCTGCTTTTCCTAATTTATATGCTAATTCTGGAGTTAACTCCTTATTTGCAATTCCTCTTACCCCATCGGTCCCAAACATTCTATGCATATTAATACCTCGCTTATTAAAAGTTAATTTTCTTTAATTAAAATATCCATATTATATTATATTATATTAGAAATATTTCTACAATGTAATTTGAATCTATCGATTTATAACAATATCAAGTGATTCTTGAGTTCAGGTGGAGTTTGCTATAGAGAACTACTCCTCTCCATCTGAACCTTAGAAAAACTTATCCAGGAGCGTTATCTGTGCTTACCTCCCACTTTGAAGAAGATGGGAGTATTAGCACTGTTAGCGTTCGGATAAAAATCCCATCAGACTGTCCTATTATTATCACAGGGTAAAATAGAACAATTTGATGGGATTCTTATGCAAGACTTATTTATTAAAATTTTTATTATATAGATAGCATATTAATTAAAAAATCTGTTCAAAATTCACAAATTCTTTACAGTTATAGAATTAAAATTAAATTATACAAATTGTTAATATATAAACAATCTATTTTAAATCGACATATCACAGCTTAAAAATACAACCTATATATAACCTTAAATTATAAAAATCTTTCCCATAATTTAAGTTAAATTACATTTACTTGTAATATATATTTTATAATTCTTAATACATTATACTTATATTGGTATTATCAATTATTCATATTGTTAATATGTAAACAATCTATTTTCTTTAGTATATCATGTTTTATAAATAAATGGAATACAAAATAACATTATTAAAACAATTTTTTTAATTTTGAAATTGAAAATTTATATTTATTATATATTTGACTGTATACCATTCTTGTAAAAAGGCTATTATATATCAAGATTACTATAAGCTTTTATTATATTTTCAGCCACTTTTAAACCATCCACTGCAGCAGATACTATGCCTCCTGCAAATCCTGCCCCTTCACCACAAGGATATAATCCTTTTACTGAAATACTCTCCAAATTAGCATTTCTGACTATTTTAACCGGTGCAGATGTTCTAGTTTCAATTCCTATCATAACTCCATCCCCTTGGGAAAATCCTTTTATTTTTCTTTCAAAATCCATAAATCCTTCTTTTAACGATAAAGCTACCTTTTCAGGAAGACATAGATTTAAATCCCTAAATTCATATCCCGGCTTATAAGTGGGTTTTACATCTTCTAGTTTATGAGATACTTTATCCTCTAAAAAATCTTTAATTAACTGTACCGGAGCGATGTAATTTCCTCCTCCAGTATTATAAGCTAAATTTTCATAGTATCTTTGAAATTCTATACCTCTAAGTGGAGAATCTCCTGAAAAATCTTTTTCTCCCACAGTTACAACTACAGCAGAGTTTGCATTATTTGATGCCCTATTATAATAACTCATACCATTAGTTACAAGCCTGCCCTCCTCTGAAGCCGCAGCTACCACTTCTCCTCCAGGACACATACAAAAACTGTAGACTCCTCGTCCTTCTTTACTTTTGTATACTAATCTATAATCTGCAGCCTTTAATTTTGGATGCCCTGCAAATTTTCCATATTGATTTACATCTATCATATGCTGAGAATGCTCTACTCTGACCCCTATGGCAAATGCTTTAGGTTCCATAAATACATCTCTTTTATAGATCATTTCATATGTATCTCTTGAACTATGTCCTATAGCTAATATTAAATTGTCACAGGAAATTTGACTGCCATTTACCACTACAGCTTTTAACTTTTTATGTGCTATAATTAAATCTTCTAATTTACTTTTAAATAGTATTTCTCCTCCCAATTCCAATATCCTATTTCTTATATTTTTAACTACTATTTTCAAATTATCTGTTCCTATATGTGGCTTGCCACTATATATTATTTCCTCTGGAGCTCCATATTTCACAAAGGTATCTAGAATAAATTGACATTTCTTATCCTTTATCCTGGTAGTGAGTTTTCCATCAGAAAAAGTACCTGCCCCTCCCTCTCCAAACTGTACATTGGATTCAGCATCTAATTTTCTGGTATTCCAAAACTTATTTACAGTTAACGTCCTTTCTTCAATTTTTTCTCCCCTTTCTATTATCAAAGGTTTATATCCATTTTCCGCCAGTAAAAGACCTGCAAACATACCTGCCGGTCCTATTCCTACAATTATAGGTCTAGTTTCCATTTTTTTTGTGCCGCAAATCAATTTTTCTGTTAAATTTTTCTCTTCTATTTTTATATCTTTATTCTTTAACTTTGATACTATTTTCTTTTCATTCTCACAAATTACTTTTACAGAATAGTTAAGTTTTATATTATTTTTTTTCCTGGCATCTATGGATTCTTTAAGTATTTTAAAGTTTTTAATATATTTATTACTTATCTTCAGCTTTTTAGCAACTTTTATTTTTAGTTCATCATAATCCTCATCCAAACTTATATTTAAATTATTGATTATTATTGGCATTTTGTTCCTCCAATGTTTTTTTACTAACTTGTAAATTAATATTTTGTACATCCTGAGATACTAGAGATACTCCCTCTGGAAGAGATACTACTACACTTACAGTTTGTTCCCCTTCAGTTGCAGAACTGGCATCTACATAACAGGATACACTATTTTCACTTAAATTATTTATAATACTTTCAGATCCAGAAACTACTACAGATACACTATTAGAACTTAATTGGGCTGTATAAGCATCATTTAAATTTTTAATCTGTATATTTAGATTCATTTCCTTCTGAGAGGTTTTATTAGAATTATTTAATTCACTTGAATTTATTTTTAATTTCACCACTCCAGTACCAGTAACCAGTTTTACACCTTGTGGCACTATCAACTTTGCCTGAATGTTTTCTTCACTTTGAATTTTACTTAAATCGATAGATTCCGTATCTATTCCATTTATATCTTTAATAATCCTTTCCTCTCCTGCTATATCCACCTTTTCCGGTTCTGCAGTTATCAATTTACTAACATCTGAAACATTGTCCTGTAATTTAATATTTACTGGAACAGTTTTAATTTTAACCACAGGTATAGTAATCTTAACGGAAGATGGCTTAATAACTATATCCTTTAATACATTGCCTGATGTATCTTGTGCCTGTAATGTTAGTGAAGTATTTATATCTGACGATGTAGATTTTAAATCACAATTTCCTACAACCGTTTTTACTTTGTTTATTACATTTTCTGCCCCGCTAATTTCTGCCTGTTGTGTTTTTAATATAGGCTCCAAAGGATAATATCCTTCTTTAACTTTTCCCTGTAGTAATACTTTTATAGAAAAAGTTTTTTGTTTTAATTTATCTAATTGCAATTTTATCCATAAATTCTCATTATTGATTATAGTTATATTATCAGGACTCTTTTTTACTGATACAGGTACAGTATTCTCTCCTTTTTTCATGGCATAAGAATTTAAATCTGACTGTAATTCAAAATCAGTAGCTTTAATGGAATATAAATCAGAGGCACTTCCTTTTATAAGAAGAGATACCCTAAATTCTTTTTCTCCAACTTGTACAAGTTTTGATTGAGTAAGTATATTTTTATTGACTATAGTTACAGGCACTACAATTTTTCTTTCTATTGTAGGATTTTCTACATTAAATATGTATAGCCATAAAATAAATGCTGCAACAATACAACATATTTTTATTAAAATTTGATTTTCTTTAATTTTTTCTTCCACTCAATCACCCTCTCTCTCCATGTAGCTTTGCTTTGAAATCTTTTTCTCATTATAGCAGTAAGAACTTTCTTTAATCTGTCTTTTGTATAATTTCTCATAAGCTTTCCATTAGCAACAAAAGAAATTATGCCAGTCTCTTCTGATACTACTATAACCAAAGCATCAGAATTTTCCGATATTCCAATTGCTGCTCTATGTCTTGTACCCAATTTTTTATTTAATTGATTGTTATTTGTAAGTGGCAGGAAACATCCCGATGACACTATCCTGTCATTTCTTATTATAGTTGCCCCATCATGTAAGGGAGTATTTACCACAAATATATTCTCTAAAAGTGCAGAAGATACTATTGCATCTAGTTTTGTTCCTGTATTTATCACATCTCCAAGACCTGTAACCTGCTCTATTACAATAATAGCTCCAGTTTTACTTTGTGACAAATTTTCTACAGAAGTTACAATTTCTGTTATAACTTTTTCCATTATCTCCTCATCTGCCAATATATGCTTATCATTAAAAGCTGTTCTCCCTAAATGCTCAAGTGCCCTGCGAATTTCTGGCTGAAATATAATTACAATAGACAAAACTCCTATAGTTAAAGTTTTTGTAAGTATCCAATTAAGCATTACTAAATTGAAAAAACTACTTATAGGTATGAGAAATATTATAAGCATAATTCCTTTTAAAAGTTGTTCTGCCCTAGTCTCCTTTATAAGCATATATGCTTTATAGAGTATATATGCTACTACAAGTATATCCATAATAGAAGTTATACTTATATTTTTTATTGAATTAACCGTTAGTTGCAATAGTTCCACTAATTTCACCATCCTGTTGTTACTGACATCTATATTAATTATATACCATTTAATATTGTTTATATCTTTATCATATTTATTTTAATAAATTTTTAATAAAGTATATTTTTTAGTATTTTATTTTACCAAGTGGGTACAATATCATTAGCCTAAGTTTTACAAAAAACACGGGGAAACCAGTAATATTTGGGGTGAATCGTATATTTATTACGTAGGTTATGCCTTTTCCGAACCCGTCAGCTAACCCCGTCGGTAACAAGGAGGATATAATTTTGAAAAAATTTTTTTGTTTTATAATTTTTTCGTTATTACTGTTAACACTCTCTGTAAAAGTGAATGCAGAAGAATCTAACAATGATAATTCTATGTTATTTAATCAACAAGATGAAGTTGTGCAGGTATTTAATTACTCCAATCAAAAGATATACATAACTCAAGATGACGTGGAATTAATGGCTAAAGTAGTTTACGCTGAAAGTAATTCTGAACCCTTTGAAGGTCAGGTAGCTGTAGCATCTGTAATATTAAATAGAGTGCAATATCCTGAATTTCCAAAAACAATACAGGGTGTTATAAAACAAAAAGGAGCTTTTTCTTGTGTAAAAAATGGAGATATAAACGTAACTCCAAACCGAAATAGCTACACCGCAGTAGCACAGGCATTAAAGGGAGTGGATCCTACAGGTAAATCTACTTTCTTTTATAATCCAAAGATAGCTACATCTCAATGGATGAAAAATATTAATAAAAAAAATGTTAAATCTATAGGAAATCATGTATTTTTTATAGTCGACTAAAATTAAACCTCTCCATCTTTTAAAGATGGAGAGGTTTAATTTTAATTATAAATTATTTGCTATCCAGATATGAAACAACATTAAGTGCAGCTATCTGTCCCTGACCTACAGCTTTCATATACTGATATGGTTTTCCTGTACAATCTCCTGCTGCAAAACAACCCTCTATATTTGTCTTCATATTTACATCTACTTTTATATGCCCTGTTTCCAAAATAAGTCCTGGCATGAGCTGATCCGGTGCAATACTGCTTTTCAATACAAAAACTCCGTCTGTACTTATTGATTTATATTTTAAAATAACTCTTTCTACTTTATCTGTCCCATATATTTCTAAAACTTTATCCCGTATTACTTCTATATTGTCTTTTAAACTAGGACTTTCTCTATATATAGGTATATAATATACTTTCTGGGCAAGTTCACTTACATAGTTAGCTTCTCTTTCTGCTTCTTTATTGTACCCAATAACAGTAACAGTTTTATCCTTATAAAGAGGTGCATCACAGGTTGCACAATAGCCTACTCCTCTGCCGAGAAATTCTTCTTCTCCTTTTAAAGGTTTTGTATATTCTATTCCTGTAGCTAGTACAACTGCATTTGCTTCATATATCTTTTCATTAACTGCAAGAGCAAAATATTGTCCCATAGCATATATGGAATTTATTTTTTCAAATGTTATATTTATTCCCATAACATCTAAATGATTTTGAAATTTACTTTTTAATTCCAATCCTGTTATATCTGGCAATCCAATATAATTGCTGATCTTAGGAGCTTTAACCAATTTATCACTAAGTTCTTCATTGCCAAAAATAATAATATTTTTATTTCTTATCTTAGCATTAATGGCTGCAGAAATCCCGGCAGGACCACTACCTACTATGGCGATATCATACCTATGTTCCAATCAACCTCACCCCCTAATACATTTTTATTTACAATTATAAAATAGCTAAAGTTATACCCTATAAAATACTTAATCTATATGTGTTTTTCTAAAACATCTTTTATCGTATCTTTAGGTCTAAAGCCAATAAACTGTTCTACTACACTTCCATCTTTAAATACCATTACAGTTGGAATACTTCCAATTTTAAATTGTGCTGTTGTAACAGGATTTTCATCCACATTTATCTTAAAAAACTTAGCTTTTCCTTCCAACTCACTAGCAACTTCTTCCATAACAGGTGAAAGCATTTTGCAAGGACCACACCATGAAGCCCAAAAATCCACTACTACCGGAGTTGACGATTCCTTAACAGATTCTGAAAAATTTATATCTTTTATTTCCTCTACCATTTTTCACCCTCCTTATACCCCATAGGGGTATGTCTTTTAATTATATTTTATATTATATTATTTGTCACGTCAACTTTTTTTAGTCTTTAATTTATTAAATTATTTATTTGTGAATTATTATAAATAGATTGAGGATAATTGTTTATTAACTTTTCAGCATAATTTTTAGATTGTGTTATATTTGAATCTTTATATATGATAGCAAGCCTATACAACACTGTTTCTTCATAACTTCCATCAGAAAAACTATGATCATATTCCTCATAATATTTTATAGAGCCTTTTGAATCCCCTAATAAATCAAAAGAAGTCCCAAGCATATAAATTATATGAGGATATAATTCATTTCCTGTTCCAAATTCATAGGCTTTTTTTAAATAGATCCCTGCATTATTATAATCTTTATTTTTCAAATAGTTACACCCTAAATTATAAAAATAAACACATCCTTCTGTAGTTAAAAGTTCATATGCTTTAGATAACAAATTTTCCTCATTAGAATTCAGTTTCTCATTTCTCCAATTCATAACTTGTACATACATAGAATCATAATCTTTATTTTCTATATACCTTTTCATACCTTCAAGTGGAAAAATTTTTTTTATATTTTTATCAGTTCTTTCATCCACATTTTGAACTTTTTTATTATTACCTTCAGAATTTACATTTTGTGTTTTCATATTTTCTGTATCAAAAAATTTTGCAACACTTACAAATGCTTTATTGCCATTATTCACAATTAGAAATATACCACATGCTATTAAAATTCCAATAAAAGAAATACAACATATTTTTTTAATATTATTTTTTTTGCCTATTATATTTATGTTTTTAAGCAGTTTTATGTTCTCTTTAGCCTCAACATTTTTAACATCCAGTTTAAGTACATTATTTATCTTTTCCAAAGCCCTAGCATATTGACCCTTCTTCATATAACACAATGCACTGTAGTTATTTACATTAATATAATTAAAATCACTTTCAGCACATTTTTCTAATAATACTAAAGCTTCATCTATTTTAAATTTCTCAATTAGTATTAGAGCTTCTTTATAAAATTGAATTTTCTCATTATCTTTCTTTGAACTCTCAAGATACTTTTGGGCAACTTCATCTTCATTAACCTGATAATTCATTTTCCAGAGCTTTTGTGCTTTATCTAAATCACCTTTTAAATACAACAGAAGTCCTTTAAGATTAATGGATGATTTATTCTTTATATCTATAGATATACTCTCCTCACATAACTTTATGGCAGAGTCTATATATCCATTATTATATTTATTTAAAGCTCTACTATATATCTTCTGAGATTTATTCATTTATCTTATATACTACTTTCCCATCAGAATTTTTAACTTCTATTTTGCCACTTAAGCTTGTATTAAAGGAATTAATAACCCAATCTTCTACATGAGATTCATTATATGCATCATCATCATAAATATTCACTTTTAAATTTATATTATTTCCATCTTTTTGTACAGACATTATCTGCTGTTTTTTACTTGAATCCTTTATTAAAAGTGAAACTTCTCCTGTATTTACATTAAGCATGTACAGATCTCCACCTTTTGCCAGTGTTCCATGAGAAGATGCTATAATTACCAGTAGATTTTTTCCATCAGCCCATTCTATATATTTAGGTGATATTTGAGTATTATTCTCTATTTCATAACTGTAAAGATTTTGGCCATTTTTTATTATTATTTTTCCTACGCCTTCCTCTGAAGCTTCACTACCTTTTCCTTCTATACAAGCACTGTAATTTCCATCTTCTGAATCTTTCCACTCAGTATTAAAAGTTATATCTGTATTACTATCTAATTGTTTTTTTATAAAATTTATTCCACCTGTATTTTTAGTACTATTGGAGGAAAAATTATCGTTTTCTGTTGTTTGTTCATTATCTTTATCCTTAGTGTCAACAGCTGCAGTATTTGAATTTGTCTTTTTATCATTATTATCAGAAGAAGTATTAGTATTTACCTTAGTAGAAGAAGTATTCTTATCAGAAGAACAAGCTGTAAATGCTAAAGTCAAAATCATTAAAAATAAACATATTAGAAAATTTACTTTTTTAAATTTCATGTGCAATCCCCCTTTTATATAATTTGGTATTGTTACTATAATATATCTTAACTAAATTATATCATAATATTTTCCTACTAAGAACTATGCTAGTTCTACTCTTAACAATAACTTTTAATAAGTTGTTTTATTTTTAATATAGATTGAGGACTCATGGAAAACTCATCTAATCCATATTCTACTAAATACTTAATGGCATTCTCATCTGATGCCATTTCTCCACACATACCGCATAATTTTTTATTTTTATGTGCAGCTTCTATAGTAGTTTTTACGAGAGATAATACTGCTGGATGCATTGGATCATAAAGATATGCCACTTTTTCATTCACCCTGTCTACAGCTAGAGTATATTGTATTAAATCATTAGTTCCAATACTAAAAAAATCTGCATATTTGGCCATTTCATCTGCATTTATGGCCGCAGCAGGTACTTCTACCATTATTCCAGTTTGTAGATCCTTATTAAATTCTTTTTTTTCTAAAGTAAGTTCTTCCATACATTCTTTTAGTACTGCCTTAGCTTGTAAAAATTCTTCTACAGAACTTATCATAGGAAACATTATTTTTAAATCTCCAAAAACCGATGCCCTTAAAAGAGCTCTAAGTTGAACTTTAAATATATCTTTTCTATCAAGACACACTCTAATAGATCTGTATCCCAAAAAAGGATTACACTCTTCTTCCATAGGAAAATATGATAATTTTTTGTCTCCACCTATATCCAAAGTTCTTATAACTACAGGTTTACTTTTCATCTTTTCAAGCACATACTTATATGCTTCAAATTGTTCATCTTCCTCTGGCATAGTATCTCTATCCATATATAAAAATTCAGTTCTAAAAAGTCCTATACCCTCTCCTCCATTTTTTATGACCTGCTCTACATCCTCACATCTTTCTATATTTCCTAAAAGTTTTATTTGCTTTCCTGACTTTGTAACTGTCTTTAAATTTATTATACTCTTAAGTTTTTCTTTTTCTTTGCGATACTTTTTCATTTTAATTTTATACTTTGCCACTAAGTCTTTGCTAGGATTTATTATAACTACACCTTCTATCCCATCTACAATAACCAAATCTCCATTTTTAACGGAACTTGTTATATCTTTCATACCTACTACTGCAGGTATTTGGAAAGCCTTCGCCATAATAACACTGTGAGAAGTCTTTCCACCAAGGTCTGTAATAAAAGCTATTACTTTATTTTTATCCAACTGAACTGTGTCTGATGGTGTTAGATCATGAGCTGCAACCACTGTATTGCTGCTCAAATTTCCTAAGGATGTTATATTTCCTGTGAGATTGGAAAGTATTCTGTCGCCTACATCTTTTATATCCATTGATCTCTCTCTTATATATTCATCTTTCATAAGCTTGAAAGTTTCCATATACAAATTTACTACATCATAAACGGCTTTTTCTGCATTTATATGTTCATTTTCTATTTTTAATTCTATTGCTCCTGCAAATTCTATATCCTCCAAAAGCATAATGTGACTTTCAAATACTTCTGCTTTACCCTTTCCTAACTGATGTTTAGTTCTTGTTTTTATTTTTTCAAGCTGCTCTTTAGATAAACTTAGTGCTCGTTCAAATCTTGTTTTTTCTTCTGATACATCTGACACATATGCATTTTGAATCTTTAATCCACTTTCTTCTTTTATAACTATCCTACCTATTGCATAACCTTTAGAAGCTGGTATACCTCTCTTCATTTATTTTCCTCCTGAGATTATGTTATTTAAATAAAATTTTATCTAGGATTTAAAATATATAGATTTAATTATTAATATAACTTTTATTATTAATTATAGATTAACACAAGTTACAAAAAACAGATATGCTATTTTACTAAATCCTGAAATTCCTGTGAGTCTTTTACAGGATTAAAATCCTCTTCTTCCCTAGCTATTTCTTTAATATCTGGTGACATATCTACAGCTATCCTTAAAAATTTCACTGTATTTGAAACATCTCCTCGCCTTCCATATATGCTTGCTTTACCATAATAACTCCATATATAATTTTCTACTTCCAAAGCCTTATCATACCAACTAAGGGCTTCTTCATATTTTCCATAAAGTTCATAAGCAAGAGCTTTATTAAATCTTGCATATCCAAAGTTAGGATTTAACTGAAGAGATTTATCTATATTGTCCATTCCCTCTTCATAATTGCCGCTATAGCATAATGCTATACCTTTTATATTATAAGCCTTATAAAATGTATTATCTTCACGAATTATTTCGTTTGCTTTAGCTATAGTATTTGAATACTGTTTATTGCTAAAAGACTCTTCTGCTTCTTTATAATTTTGTTCCAATTTTCTGTTATTTTCACTTTCAGCTTCGCTGGCATCTGCTTTTTTTATAACTGAATCCTCAGTGGTAATTTTTTGTAAATTTTCATTGCTATTTTTATATCTATTATCATAATAAATTTTTGTTATTAGAGTTCCTGCTACAATACACAAAATACAAAATATCAAAATTTTAGTTTTCAAAGTAATTTTACCAAATAGCTTTGAATTTATACTTTTTTTCCTATTAAAAGCCATTTAAATTTCCTCCTAAATAGCTTTAATTCAGTCCCTCAAAAAAATTTCCCCAAAAGACTAAATTATTTATTAAAAATTAAATTTTCAACTGATTTAATTTTTAAGTTCATTATTCTTTAAGTACTTTTCAAGTTCATTTTTTATGCATTGTTTCATTTCATTTACATCATGTCTTTTATCATTTATACAATCTAAAAGTTCCTCATCACACATATAACATTTCTTCGGTTTAAATCCAAGACTTTTTCTATTAATTTTAGTTCCGTCACTATTATATACTTCTATATCAATATATTTCCCTAAGACATGGTTTTCTTCTATTTCAATAACTTTTCTTTTTATATTACAGACATCACCATTAATAACTAAAGTTAGTATAGGTCCTTCACTTGTTACTTGTAAATCTTTATACATTATTCTATCTTTAAATTCATCAATTACCAAACTGCAGAATATCTTCATTATTCTAAAGCTTACATAATTATTCTTACAGATTCCTGGATAATTGACTTTCATAGAGAGTAGAGGCGACAAATAGTCTTTTATAAGCCATTTTCTCCTACATTCTCTTTCTTTTTTATCTTTAATAATATCTTCCCTGGTATATTTTTTATCTATAATTGCATCTATTCCATTATAATTTTCTGAAATACAATTTACATATATAGATTTAATAAGTTCTCCCTCTATATCATTAGCAACTTCATTTTTATTTGTATTATCATCATTTTTTCCTTCATTTACGCCGCCTTTAGCATTAAAATCATTTACAGTTAAATCAATACCCATAATTATATTAATAAGAACTGTTAATTCTTATATACTCTTAACCTCCTTTTTTATATTTTAAAACTTAATAGTATACTCATAATTATACTTTTTTCGGTGAATCTCTACAAGCTTTATGTCGTAAATAGGCAGAATTTTTTTAAGATTCCACTGTATTTTTTAGGTTACTTATAAAAAAATCATACCAATTCACTTGATAAATATTTTGAAGCTTTAAACTTCATAAATACTAAGGTTTAAGTAATTTTTTTGTCCTAGCTCATATAAATTATTACCTTCAGAATCTATTGCTACAATTACAGGTAGATCTTTTACTTCCAATTTTCTTATAGCTTCTGAATCCAAATCTTCATAGGCCACTATTTCTACTTTTTTTATACACTTTCCTATAATTGCTGCCACACCTCCTATGGCCGCAAAATAAATTCCTCTATTCTTTTTTATAGATTCTATAACCTCTTTTGAACGAAGACCTTTTCCTATCATTCCCCTTAGACCTCTATCTAATAACATAGGTGTAAAGGAATCCATCCTATAACTAGTAGTTGGACCTACAGATCCTATGACATTACCTGGTTTTGCAGGAGTAGGTCCTGCATAATATATTATAGAATCTTTTATATCTATAGGAAGCTCTTTACCTTCCTCTATTAATTTTATCAATCTTTTATGAGCAGCATCTCTAGCGGTGTATATGGTTCCAGATATCAATACACTATCCCCCACTTTTAAATTTTTAACTTTTTCCTCTGTTAAAGGACATATAATACTCTTTTCCATTTATGCTTATCGTCAATTAAACGATTCTTCAACTCCTATCATTACTATGTAAATTTTATATCATATAATTATAATATTATAATTCCATTTCTTTATGCCTTGTAACATGACAATTTATATTTACTGCCACAGGCAATCCAGCTATGTGTGTAGGATAAGTTTCTATATTTACCGCAAGAGCTGTAGTTTTACCTCCAAACCCCTGGGGACCTATTCCAAGAGAATTTATTTTAATCAGAAGTTCCTTTTCCAAATTTTTGTAAAATTTGTTTTTATTTCTTAGATATAAGGGTCTCATAAGTGCTTTTTTAGCAAGATTGGCAGCCTTATCAAAGGTGCCTCCTATACCTACCCCAACTACCATAGGAGGACAAGGGTTGGCACCAGCATTTTTCACTACATCTACTATAAAATCCTTAACTCCCTCTATCCCATCTGCTGGTTTTAACATTTTAATTTGACTCATATTTTCCGAACCAAATCCCTTGGGAGCTACTATTATATTTAATTTATCTCCTGAAACTATTTCATAATATATTACCGCTGGGGTATTATCTTTAGTGTTTATTCTATCTAAAGGATCTTTGACTATGGATTTTCTTAAATACCCATCTATATATCCTTGTCTAACTCCTTCATTTATAGCATCTTCTATATTTCCACCTACTACATGAACATCCTGTCCAATTTTTATAAACACACAGGTCATTCCTGTATCCTGGCACATAGGTACATCTTCATCATTGCATATATCTACATTCTTAAGTATTTTATACAATATATCTTTTGCCATAGGCCAATTTTCTTCTTCTGCATACTTTTGAATTTCTTCTTTAACATCCTTTGGAAGATAATAGTTGGCATCTATACAAAGTGCTCTTACACTTTTTACTATATCGGATACATGTATTTCTCTCATAATTTAACACTGTTCCCCCTTAATATATTGCTTGAACTATTTTAAAATTTATTTTTGATATTTTTATTCTCCATTTTTTTCCTATTAAAATTTTTTAATTCTTGTGTAAAAGGTATATTACCAAATTTCATATACCTTATTGCTCCTGTATTATCTCTTGCAGAAACCATTTCACCTGTATTATATCTACCAGAAGCAACGGGAATATCTATAACTCCATTTTCAAAAGCCCTCACTACTCCTATAGCTAGATCTCCCTTACCCAATTCCAAAACCTTGTCTAATATACATTTCACTTCTGCCTTAATTATAACTATCTCTGTTTCTAATTCCTTTGATGCGGCAAGTCTTTGTCCACCTAAAATATTTACAGGCATTTTTGCAGCACGTATTATGGCGCTGTTAACTTCTTTAGTTAATTTAGAGGTTTTTATTACAACTTTTGTAGCTCCTGCCAAAATTGCTGTAATTGTTCCTACAGATATAATTCCAAAAGTTTTCCCTTCATCTTCAGAAGATTCTAGCATACATTGATGGAATGCTGTAGTTATGTAGACATCTTTATACCCATAATCTTTCATGTACTCGCCTATCTGTTCTTCTAAAGCTTTTATAGATGCTACATCCTGAATTAAATTACCACCTTGTCTTACCCCCACAGTTATATTCTTAACACCTTGTTCTGCAGCAAGCAATCCTTCTATTATAGATATGGCATTCGAAATACTTGGAGGAATCAAAGTATTATAATCAACTATTCCAAAAGTCTCCCTATTTATGGATATACCCTGTTCTTCATAAAATCCAACTAGTCTATCGCAATATTGCCAGTCTAGAATTGATTTTTCTATAGGTACATTTTTTACATCAAGTATATTATGAGATATTGCCCCTCCTTGACTAGAAGTAAAACCACATGAATAAATTACTTCTGTTAAAAGTTTACAGTTCAAAGTACTATATGTAACCTGAAGGGGCAAATCGATTGATTCACATATTTCTTTACATTCTTCAATAAAATATTTTAAATTTGGAGATCTATTATTTTCATTTTGTACTGCATTATTGCGTATATTGACCAAAAGTAAATCTGGTTTACCTTCATCTTGTAAATATTTTAATAATCCAACTTGTTCTTCTGGTACATTAGGTATTCCTGGTTGTATTAAAGTTATACAATCCTCTTTTGCTATCATAAGTTTTTTCGAGAAGTTTCTATAATCTGGTACCTTTTTTAAATAATCTACAGTATCTTTAATATTATACCTTAATATTTCATTTCTAGCTTTAAAAAAATATTCTTCCGACCATTTCTTATTTCTTAGTTCCATATATATTCCCCTCTATATTTTTAACTTATTATCCCTTTCGCTTAATATACAAAAGTATCCCTAAATTATCATTTATTATACTTAATTTCAATTATTTTTGATTTTAAATCTCTTATAGAATTATTATCTATATTATATAAAAATTTCATTATATGTTTATGATTTACATCATATGACTTAACATCTTTATATCTCCCTGGTGACACAACCAGCACATCTGAATTATTTATTATCTTTGAAAGTTCTTGCTTATTTATAGTATTAGTAAACTGCATATTTATATTATGAAGTCCGGCTTTTTCAAGTGCTCCCCTAGCCTTAAACATGAATTCATTTGATATACAAATAAATGCAAATCTAGTTTCCTTAGGATATCTTGCAATTTTAACTATAGTTTCTAAATCTACACTTATTGAAACTCCTATTATTTCTTTTTGAAATTTTTTAGTTAATATAGCTACTTCATTGACGTGATTAAATGTAGTTATTATAACCTGGCTTTTTTCTATAATTTTGCTAATTTCATTACCGCCATTATTTATATCCTCAAGTGTAATAGAAATTATATTCATATCTGTATTTTCCATAAGTTGTTTACCAAATATTTTAGCTTGTTCAATATTACATTCCACATATATAGCAGTTATCTTACTCATAAAATCTTTTTTTTCTCTTACTCTTTGAGTGACAACTTCTAAAAATTCTTCTGCATCCATTCCTATTCCAACAGCTTCTTCAAATCCAAGATCTATAAATCTCATTATTTTTTGTTTTATATTTTGGATTTTCCAAATATTTACTTCTCCTTCGACAAAAGTTCCTCTTCCCTGATAGGATCTCAATATACCTTCCTGTTCTAACTCATTATAAGCTGTACTTATAGTATTTCTACTTACCTTGAGTTTGTCAGATAATTCCCTTTCCGTAGGCATTTTATCACCTACTTTTAAAATATTCCTTTTTAATAAATTTATTATTTGTTTTTTAATCTGTAAATATAGCGGGACACTGCTATCCTTATTTATTTTAATGTCTATGTTACTCACCTCAAAACTTACTGAACTATTATATAAATCAATTTCTTTACCTAAATGTTAGCATAGTGCAAGATAAATATCAATATTCTTTCAATGCTATTACAATTAGAAGGTTTGTGAATTAAATATTTCATTTTTAATACTATACTGAACATACTAATACAAGCTAAATTACATTAATTACAACATACAGCTGGTAATTATATTTTCCTGCATATAATTCAGTAACTGCAGTTACCTATATTTAAGTACTGCAGTTTGATTTTTTCTAACTTGCAAACTAAATATTTTTAAATCTTAATTTAAGTTATAATATTCATCAATAGATTTCTTTATACATTCTGCTATTTTATCTTGATACTCATCCTTTAACAATTTATTTTTTTCTTCAGCATTAGATAGAAAGCCACACTCTACTAGTACAGAAGGCATACTGTCTTTACATCTTAATACTTTATAGGAATCAAAAGCTGCTTTTTCTTTTCTATTATTATTATTATCTAAATCATTAACTAAATTTTTTTGAAGAATATTAGCTAGCTTTCTACTATTCTCATTTTTAGAATACCATACTTGAGCGCCATAATACTTAGACTGTGGAAACATATTTAAATGTATACTTATAAACATATTACATTTAGAATCCTCTTTCAACTTACACCTATTATTTAGATCTTCTATCTTTTTCTTCCTTATTTTACCATCATCTGTATAAAGACCTTGATCCTCAGACCGTGTCATAACCACTTTATATCCTTTTCCCAATAACTTGTCCTTGAGCTTATTACTTATTTTTAGATTTATATCTTTTTCCATTATACCATCTTTTGATACAGCACCACTGTCTATTCCCCCATGTCCAGGATCTAGAAGTATTGTAATACTCTCCTTTTCTATAGCCTTAACAATATTACTACTTAATCCTAATGGCATATATATATTATTTAATATAAAAACAAATACTAGTGTTAAAGTCACAATAAATACAAAACCTATATTTTTTGTATTCAAAAAAATCACTCCCTACAATCATTTCAATTTTAATATATATATTTTTACCTAAGGATTTAAAAGTTATTAATATATTTTTTACAAGTAATAGTTTAGATTTGTATACTCAAAAAATTGCATATACTTCTTATTCAAAATATCATAAAAAAATAGGGATTGTAATTTAAATCATTAAAATCTAAATTACAATCCCCTAATTCAAATTCCTTACACTGTGAACCTAAGATAAGAATTTTATGATATAAACTACAAAATTTATATGTATCTTCTTTATCTCTTGGAGAACTGTGGAGCTCTTCTTGCTTTTTTCAGTCCATATTTCTTTCTTTCCTTCATTCTTGGATCTCTTGTTAAGAATCCAGCTTTTTTAAGTTCTAATCTCAAATTTTCATCTGCTCTTAAAAGAGCTCTTGATATTCCATGTCTTATAGCTCCAGCCTGACCGGTAAATCCTCCTCCATGAACATTTACCAATACATCAAACTTTCCATTTGTTGAAGTCAAAACCAGCGGTTGGTTAACTATAACCCTTAAAGTTTCTAATCCAAAATATTCTTCTATACTTCTCTTATTTATAGTTATCTTGCCTTCGCCTGGAACAAGCCTAACTCTTGCTATTGACTTTTTTCTTCTTCCCGTACCAAAATATTGAACTTTAGCCATTTTTATCCTCCTTCCAGCTTTACCTTAATATTTTAATTCTAATACTTCTGGTTTTTGAGCTTCGTTATTATGCTCAGCGCCTCTATATACTTTCAATTTTTTCAACATCTTTCTTCCCAATATTCCCTTTGGGAGCATTCTTCTTACAGCTTCTTCAAATACGAATTCTGGTTTCTTATTTAAAGCTTCTCTATATGGAGTTTCTTTTAATCCGCCTGGATATAATGAATGATGCCTTAGCATCTTTTGATCCAACTTTTTACCAGTCAAAAGTACTTTTTCAGAATTTATTACTATTACAAAATCACCTGTATCTACATGTGGTGTAAATATAGGTTTGTGTTTACCTCTTAATACTGAAGCAACCTGACTTGCCACTCTTCCGAGGGGTTTTCCGGCAGCATCAACAACATACCATTTTCTTTCAATCTGTTCAGCTTTTGCTATATATGATTTCATGGCTTTCCCGTTATATGATTAACGGTTTTCAACTCCTCTCTTATCTCTAATCTTACAAAAATGAAATTTATAAAACTCGAATATACTTATTCTCTATATAAAGATCCGGGGCTAATGAATCCTTTATACTCAAAATACAAACATTTATATTATAATATAATGCTCCTGGCGTGTCAATCTAATAAAATACTTTTTCCAAGCAGAGCCCCCTAGCTGGTACAGGCTTTCCTGCCTTTGATCTGTCTTTGGATTCTAAAATATCTTTTACATATTCTACACTAAACCTACCTAATCCTACTTCTAAAAGAGTACCTACTATTATTCTTACCATATTATACAGAAATCCATCTCCAACAATATTAAATTTAATTATATTTTTCTCTTTTAAAACCGTTAGTTTCTTTATAGTTCTAACTGAAGACTTGGCTGAGCTTCCTTTTTTTTTAAATGCAGAAAAATCATGAGTCCCTATAAAATATTTACATGAATTTCTTATTTTTTCCATATCTAATTTTCTTCTAAAATAGTATACATATTGTCGTCCAATAACTGGTGGCCTGTCTCCTGTTACTATAGTATAACTATACTCTTTACCTGTTGTAAAAAATCTAGAGTGAAAACTACTATCTACCTCTCTTGACTCCAATACAGCTATATCTTCAGGTAATAATGTGTTTAACACCATTTTAATATTTGAGGTAGGTATTTTACTAGTAGTAAAAAAATTACATACAAATTCCTTGGCATGTACACCTGCATCTGTTCTGCTGGAACCGATAACTTGTGAAAATTCACCTGTAGCTTTTTCAACTGCCTCTTCTAATCTCTGTTGAATAGTAATAGCATTATGTTGTCTCTGCCACCCGGAATAATTTGTTCCATCATATTCTATAACCAATTTTATATTTTTCACTTTCCCCACCATATTCTACTCAATATGGAAATACAGACTAACACTAAGGTGCATGAGGAAGCTATAAAGTCCCTATTGCTTAATTTAAGTTCTTTCATTCTGGTTCTGCCATCTCCTCCTCTGTAACATCTTGCTTCCACTCATTTAATATTCCTCC
>ENA-UOOE01001382-UOOE01001382.1-fermentation-metagenome-genome-assembly--contig:-NODE-1382-length-20704-cov-3.761635_pt1 | contig 20704 bp, 20 predicted proteins | sample MGYA00245776_ERZ724021 | MGnify/ENA primary metagenome ERZ724021 (study PRJEB28704, sample SAMN03018321) | fermentation metagenome | biome: anthropogenic terrestrial biome; feature: soil; material... | reverse complement strand
TAGCATATTTTATAGGCATCGTAGGTATTCCATAATATATATTATACAATTGCAGTTAATTTCTTGTAATGTATTAAAATTGTGACCAATTTTCTTAGTTGATAGACACAGTAGATAAAAGTATGGTATTATTCAAGAAACTATAATATGAATTTTTAGGGGCATAGGAACTACGATTATATAGATGGCAATATCAGGAGTCAAATAGATTGAATGAAAATATTCGTAAGGCAGTCATCCTTAGAGATAGTTGCAAATACTCTAAGTAATCTTATAACTTTATGTAGTGATTGTCATGATAAGATAGAAGGTAATGAAGAATTGTTTATTGAAAAATATCAACAAATCATTGATGGCAAAAATGTAAGATTTGATTATGCTCAACACATAACGCAAGGTAAAACTTATTTAAGACAAGGACTGTCTAAATTATGCAGATTGATTTTAACCACTGGAGGGGAGATACAGCTAACAAAAGAATAGCTTGGGACATTGAGAAATCTCATAGCAATGACGCAATTGTTATAACTGACTTGTCGGCAAAGGATGATGACTGCAATATAAAAGATTGGATAATTAAACCTATGAGAAGAAAATCTAAAGCAAACATAGAAGAAGTTAATGGATTTAAACATAAAAATTTAATAAAATATATTGGTTTTAAACTTAGAAAATAATAATATATCAGAAAGGAGAATGGTTAAGTTTGTCTAAGTTTTCTTAACTAGGATACATATGGATTCTTCACTTTTTCACATATCTGATTTTATTAGACAGTTAATTGAGACAACTCAATCCATTATCAAATTTGATATTTTTGTAGTTGATGAAAACCTTTGCCGCATTGTAGGCACTGGGAAATATGAGAAGTATGAAGGACTTACACTTCCAAAGGGCGGGACTACTGCTTACGTTCTTGCTACTGGGAAACCTCTTATATTAAACAATCCTAAGGAGCATGAGATATGCAAATCATGTCCTGTGACTAAGTTGTGTTTCGAAGAAAATTCAATTATTTATCCTATAATAAAGCATGGAAAAACCATAGGGGTTATATCTATAGGAGCTTTTGATGACAAAATGAAAGAGCGCCAGCATAGAATGGAAAAGGAACTAATATTGTTTCTAAAAAACATAGCAAATTTTATAAGTTCTAAGCTAGTTGAAAAGGAAAATTCAGAAAGAATAAAGACCATATTAAATACTGTAAATGAAGGCTTGATTGTTACAGATAATAAGGGAAAAATAATTTTATATAACAACATAATGGAAAAGATATTTTATACAGTAATTAAGCAGGATCTATATATAGGGGATATAATTCCTATACCTAATATATCTGATATGATAGATGAAAAAAAGGTTTATGATAATGTGGAATTAAACTTAGGAAATAATTTTGATCAAAAAAGATTGTATGTTACGGTGAAGCCTATTCAAGGTGAAAATGATAATTCGGAAATTTTATTTTCTTTTAGAGATCAAAAGGAAATGGGAAGTATAGCATATAAGTTATTGGGAGACAACTGCCATTTAAACTTTAATTTAGATAGTATAGTTGGGGTTAGTGATAGCATAAAAAAGGCTAAGGGAGATGCAGTTATTGCTGCTAAAAGCGACTTTAATGTGTTAATTCGAGGGGAAAGTGGAACGGGCAAAGAAATTTTTGCAAGAGCTGTGCATAATAATAGCAATAGAAATAAAAATTCTTTTATAGCTATCAATTGTGCTGCTATACCAGAAAATTTATTGGAAAGTGAATTATTTGGATATGAAGATGGAGCATTTACTGGAGCTAAAAAAGGCGGAAAACCTGGAAAGTTTGAGCTTGCTAATAATGGAACCATATTTTTAGATGAGATTGGGGATTTGGCTCTTCATCTTCAGCCTAAACTTTTACGTGTAATTGAATGTGGTGAGATTGAGAGAGTTGGTGGTACAAAGCCTATAAAGCTCAATGTGAGGGTTATTGCTGCTACTAATAGAAATCTGGAAAAAATGATTGAAGACGGGGAGTTTAGAGAAGATTTATATTATAGACTTAATGTAATGCCATTGGATATACCGCCATTAAGAAATCGTATAGAAGACATATCTGTGCTGGTAAAATATTTTATATCTGTTTACAATGGCAAGTATGGAAAAAATATAAAAGATGTTTCTGAAGAGGCTAAGAAAACCTTTTTAATGTATAACTGGCCTGGAAATGTTAGAGAACTTCAAAATGCAATTGAATACTCAGTGAATGTTGAAAAAAGTGATATCATACAGTATGAAAGCGTATCTACCAAGATAAAAAATCAATTTGAAAATGGAAAACAGATGTGGAAAAATAAAAATATCAAAGAGATAGAGATTGATACAATAAGGCGATTACTCATTGAATATGGTGATGATATGGAGGGTAAAAGGAAAATTGCAGAAGATATGGGCATAAGTCTTACAACGTTATACAGAAGATTAAAGCAACTGTAGTAAATTTATCAAAATGAAAATATATTTTTAAATTTGATAAATTCTAAAAAGCCTAATAATACTAAGAAAATATAAGTTAGAATGGTTTTATTATCATTTTGAAAAATCAAATTGATAATAAGACCTTTTTTATTTCAGTTAAAAAAATTAGAAACGTCAAGTTTTAAAGGGGTTTTGGATATTTAATAAAAATTTAAATCTTGGCATGAATATTGCTATTAAATAGTTAAAAGACTTACATTAAACTTGAATGAGGTGATACCGTATACAAAAATAGAAATTTTGATAATATAGCATTAAAAAATTAAGGCTTAAATGAGGGAGGAAAAGAAAGTGAAAAAACCAATTATAGGAATTACATCTAACTATACTTCAGATGATGAAGTTGGTAAATTAGCACATTTAGGTGGAGCGTTACAAGAATGGCAGCTTATTGCTGATGATTACATCAGAGCTATAGAATCAGCAGGGGGTATTCCAGTTATATTACCTGCAGTTGAAAACGTTGAGAATATATTGCCTATCCTGATGGTATTAGATGGATTACTTATATCAGGAGGCAATGATGTAAACCCTGTACTTTATAATGAAATACCAACAGGTTCTTTAGGAGAAATATCCATCAAACGTGATAATACGGAATATAATCTTCTTAAAACAGCTCTAAAAGACTTTAGCATGCCAATTATTGGAATATGTAGAGGATGCCAGTTATTGAATGTGGTAAAGGGAGGAACTCTCCATCAAGACTTAGTGAAGGAGAAGGTTACTGAAATGGAACACTTCCAGCTAGCATATCCTAGGGATTATGGTTTCCAAAAGGCTATAGTCAAAGAGGACAGCAAGCTATATGGTGTATTTGGGAAAAGAGAAATAAAAATAAACAGCTTTCATCATCAAGGTGTAAATAAAGTTGGGCAAGACCTTGTAGTAACTGTTAAGGGAGAAGATGGAGTTGTTGAGGCAATTGAACAAATAGGAGATAGATTTGTTATGGGGCTTCAGTGGCATCCTGAGATGATGAATGATGGGAAAAATCAGTTTTTTAGATTATTTGAAGCTTTTGTTAAGGAATGTAACAAATAAAAAAATTATTAATAAGGCAAATAAATCAAGTAAATAATTATAAGAAAAGAGGTAAGATTATGAATTCAAAAAATGATTTTAAAGATATATTAATTGTTGGTTTTGCACTATTTGCTGTATTTTTTGGAGCAGGTAATATTATATTTCCGCCATCAATAGGTTTAGTTTCTGGTGAAAACTGGGGCCCAGCCCTTATAGGTCTTACACTCACGGGAGTACTATTACCTGTTTTAGGTATTATTGCTGTTTCTAAGGCAGGAGGATCATTTGCTGAATTAAGCAAACCTGTAAGTCCTTGGTTTTATATAGTATTTAATTTAGCAGTTATGCTTTTGGTAGGTGTGTTTGCTAATATTCCTAGAACTTCAGCTGTTGCATATGAATTGGGGGTTAAACCACTGTTTCCTAATATACCATCTTTTCCAGTGATTTTCCTTTACTTTTTAGCCGCATATTATTTTACTATAGATAAATCATCAGTAATTGATAAAGTTGGTAAATTCTTAACACCAGTAATGCTTATTGTATTACTACTTATTGTAGTTAAAGGAATTATTTCCCCTTTAGGCACACCAGTAGATACTGGAATAAAAAATGCATTTTCTAATGCGTTTATCAGTGCATATCAAACTGGAGATGTTTTGACGGGTTTGCTTTGTGGAGGTATTTTTATAGAGAGTGTTATAGCTAAAGGATATAAAAAAAAGGAAGAAACTAATCGCATAATAAGAGGAGCTTCAATTATAGCATTTATAGGTTTATTTATTGTGTATGGAGGATTATTATTTATAGGGGCAGGAGCTAGTGGGGTGCTTCCACAGACCATGGATAAATCAGTATTGCTCTCTACTGTTGTAAAAAAGCTTTTGGGTAACTTTGGAACAGTTATGCTTTCAGTAAGTGTAATCTTAGCAACATTAACTACCTGTGTTGGACTTACTACTTCTTTTGCAGACTTTATGAGTGAATTAACTAATGGCAAAATTTCCTACAAGGCATGTGTAACTATGACCTATATAATCGGTATAATTATTGGAAGTTTTGGAGTAGAAAAGATTATTGGATTTGCAGCACCTATATTTATAGCAATATATCCAGTAGCAATTGTTTTAGTTTTCTTTGGATTATTTAATAAATATGTTCCTAATAAAGGATCCTACAAAGGGGCTGTTATTTTCACATTATTTATAAGTATGGCAGATGCACTTAAAATGTGTGGATTAAATATGCCTGGTTTAAATGCTATGATAGCTAAGCTTCCATTAGCATCACAAGGTTTTGCATGGATAGTTCCAGCCCTTGTAGGTTTTGTCATAGGAACTATAATTTATGGGTCTAGTAATAAAGAAAAGAGTGAAACAGCTGCTTAATTTTAAAACATATATATAAAATTGCATTCAATAAAGGGTGTATTAATAATAAGAATACATCCTTTATTTTTTTGGAATAGTTCAAGCAGTATATAGAAATAGTAAAGAGGGATATATTATGAAATACTTAAAAATAATTATTGCTTCTGTTTTGCTTGGCACTTCAGGAGTTTTTGTAAGGCTTTTGCAAGCATATGACATAAATGCTTGGAATCAAACATTTTTTAAGAGTGTATTTTGTGTAATTTGGTGCTTTTTATTTTTAAAATTAAAAAGGCAATCTGTTAAAATAGAAAAGCAACAAGTTTTTCCATTGATATTATTTGGAGTTACAGGAACAGGAATAACGGGTTTATTAATTATTGGAGCTTCTTTTTATATGCCAATAGGTTTAGCTACAATGTTACACTTTATATATCCATTATTGGTTGTACTAATAACTTCAGCTTTATTTAAAGAAAGGATTCCATTAAAAACCATTTTGGCCTGCTCTTTTGCAGTTATCGGTATGGCTTTAATGAATGGAGGGGGAGAATTTAGTATAAAAGGTATAATCATGGCTATTTTATCTGCCTTCACATATGCTATATATATTATAGCATTAGATAAGAGTAGTATAAGAGACATGGACCCTCTTTGTTTAATAGCTTATTCTTTGCTATTTTTTAGTTTAGTTATAGCTGTAATATCAATTCCTTTCAATTTATTGGTATTGCCGACTTCTTTATCTGAAGTGTTTATAACTGCAATAGGTGCTTTGGTAAGTCAGCTTATTCCTTTTGCATTGATAGCATCAGAAGTTAAAAATATAGGTGCTACAAAAGCTGCTTTTATAAACATGTTAGAACCAATCTCAGCTATAATTTTTGGCTATATATTATTTAGTGAAAATATAAATGCTAAGTGTTTACTAGGAATAATATTTGTATTATGCTCTACAGCCATTATTATAAAAAATAAATCTGCTGAAAATGGGGTAGAGTGTAATTAAAAAGACATTATAAAAATATTACGTAGCAATATTTTTAGAGGACAATTGACAGTTAAGAATAAAATGTTGAGAGTAAAAATAGATGAAGAGTAACTTAATTTTTATATGATAAATAAGAATAATTTAGAGTTTAACAAATTCCAATCTAGCAAGTAGTGTTTTCTCATTTCCAGCAGTTTTTTTTAAGAAAACTATTCAACAAAAAGTTTTTCGTATTGTTAATGACATAAAAGAGCGGGGGATAGGCAAAATTTAAAAGTGCTAACATGTATTAGCACTTTTAAATTTTAATGTACTTAATATGGTTTCTTTATTATGTGTTGCCAGTTCCAAGGTAATTGATAACTTTTAATGTGTTCAAATTTTATAATCTTAACTGAGCCAAAAGCTCCAGTTTCAATTATAATTCTATCATCACCAACAGTATTAATTGGTCCAACAAAAGGGTGTGCTATAACCTCTAATCTAATTAGATATCCATTTCCTCCTTGCCTCTCAACATTTACTATATCAACACTATAGGGAAAGATTATGGGCAATTCGGTTAAATATTCTTTGTAATAGTTATTTAGTTCTTTCTGCATATATGGAACAAGTAATGAAATAACCATATCTCTATAAATAACTTCCTTTGAGTTCTCTGTTAACTAGGGCTGCTCAATTTTAGATGGTTGTTTCATAATTAATTCATAGGCAGAGCATGGAATTGTAAAAGATGTTATTACTGCTAAAAGGCTTATTACAAATATAATTTTTTTCAAGAATACCACCTCCAAAGAGTGTTCTATAAATAGTTTCTCTTATTAGTGGATTTATATGATGTGACCATAAAATAAAGAAAATCTTTCTACTGAATTTCAAAATACAGCATATTCACGTTGAATAATACGGTATCATAAGTAAATTATTTAACTATGATAATTTCTTTTTAATAATATTTTGATAATATGATGGCAACTCATAACTTTTAATATGTTCAAATTTCTCGATTTTAACTTTATCTATTGGATTTATTCTAATAGTAATATAATCAAGCCATACATCAAGGTGTGATCCCACATATAGTATAAGGCTCCTTCAATTCAAATATAAAATTATTATTTGAAAATAATTCGAATTACATGTTTAATTTATATGCTCAATATTACCAGCATTCATAATGGATTATATCTTCGAGTTTCTTTCTTGAACGAGCTTTAGGCGTTTCATCGGGATAGCCAATAGTTATAACTCCAACTACATATTTGTCAGAAGGTATATTTAAAACTGGTCTAATCTCTTCTTGTGTAAACTCAGCAACCCAGCAGGCTCCTAATCCTAAATTATTAGCTTGTAGCAACATGTATCCTGCTGAAATTGAGGTATCTCTAATTATTCGTTTCACCTCATCATGGGGACTATTATCATCCAAATAAACATATATATCTTCTTTTATTCTACAACGTACATCTGCAACACATACAATAAAAACAGGAGCTGTAAGCATCCATTTTTGATTATGAGAAGCCTCCATTACTTTCTGTCTCATTTTTTCAGAATTTACTACTATATAGCGCCAAGGCTGTGTGTTATTACCTGATGGCGCAAGTCTTCCACTTTCAAGTAGCTCAGTTATTTTTTCATTTTCAACTGGCTTGTCAATATACTTTCTTATGCTTCTACGCATTTCAATTTCTTTAATCATTTATTATTTTCACTTCTTTCAATAATATTTTTAGTACGTTTTAATAGAATGATGTGTCATAAAACTGTATCCTCTAATCTTAATTAAGGTATAATACCAAATCCAATAACAATTAATATACAGCATATAAATAAAACTATATTCCCACCAAACCCCACCTTGGATAAGACTCTAACAACCTTATTTTCTTGTATATTTGCAGGTTTAATGTATCCTATTCCTAATGCACAGTAAACAAATAATAGAAATAAATTTAAACTACTTGAAGCCATTATTGGTAACCATTCAGAATCGCTTATTCTTAATCCTACTACCCATGCATATATGCCAAAAATAAGTAATAAGCATGATAAAATAACTAAAGTGGTTCTAATAAATTTAATAATCTTCTTAATAATAACACCTCCAAAAATTCATATCTTTTCTTTTTGGTTGTTTAATAATAAATTACTATTTTAAACTAAGTATAGTTTATATATATAATAATTATAGCAAAGTTTTCATTATGCGGAGGGCAATGTTGCAAATGTTATGAGAAAGAACAAATAAAATGGCGAACGTTTGTTTGCATAACTTTCGGTGGAATGTTAATACTATAAATGAAATATACGGTAAAGGATAATATAAGCTATAGTGCTAAAATTACTTATGGAAATAGGGAGATAACTTCCTTAGATAAAGAAAAAGTTAAATTTATAAGTTTTTATTCAGATATGTATATAAGAGTTGAGGATGAGGAAAGGGTATTGGAATATGAAATAGAATTTCAAACTGTTTATGATAATAGTATGGCTATAAGAATGTATAGATAAAGCCTATGAAAATGATAAAATAAATATAAGAGATTATGATGAAATGACAACAGTAATAGAAAATATAAATTCTTATTTTTTAGATATGTATGGAAGGTATGAGAATATAGATGAGGAGGTAAGAAATATGGTAAAAAGCTTTTATGATCCCAAAGTAGAGGAAAGGGGAATTCAAAAGGGTATAGAAAAAGGAATGGAAGAGGGTATTGAGAAAGGAAAGATAGAAGTAGCTAGAAATTTATTGAAAATGGAAATGGATTTATTAGCTATAATGCAAGCAACAGGGTTATCAAAAGAAGATATTGAAAAAATTCAAAAGTGCTAACATGTATTAGCACTTTTGAATTTGAACATAATATGCTTATTAATGGAAGAAAAACACAGCTATTGGTCCTGTTCTTTTTCGTCTAACTGTTTTTGAATTTTTGCCTGTTTTTTCTTGTTCAGATAATTAAGGCAGGACAGTACAAAAAAAACCGAAAGGGTTGCGCTGATAAAAGTAACTGCCAACACGGCGATAAAATAACCTCTACCATCTTCCTTATATTGTTCTGCATACTGTGTATAGTTCAAAACACCGTTAATCGCTGTTACTACAATTCCGGCTACTATACTGTTCACAAAAGGTATGGCTTTAGCTCGTTTTTCTTCGCTGTATATGTTAAGTCCCAAGGTCATGTACCGTATTATCATGTAAATAGACATTCCGAAGAAGCATATAAACTCAACGGCATACTGCTTAAACGGGGCGTTTAGCAGAAACTGCTGTACGAGCATTGAACAGAAAAGCGCAACCATTAAAATGCTGTATGCTTCACTATTTATTTTACGGCGTTGCGCTACAACTCTTTCGTCTTGCAAATTTTGCTTTTTCATTTCAATTCCTCCCAAAATAAATCATTTAATGTTTTGCCAAGCGCCTTACAAATCGCTATACAAAGGTTTAGTGTAGGGTTATATTCACCTGATTCTATCAGCCCGATAGTTTGTCTGGTAACGCCTACGGCTTTTGCCAAGTCCTCCTGTTTCATATCAACTTCCATTCTGGCGATTTTCATTCTCTTGTTTTTCATAGAATGCCACCTTTCGTAGCCCTAGTATACATCATACATTGCATAATGTAAAGTATACATTGCATTTGTGCTTGATGAATTTTTATGACAACCACTTTTTATGTCAAAAGAAAAAACCCCACAGGAGCAATTCTAAAAGCTATTTTAATATTAAAAAAAAGATAAATCCAAATAGTTATGGGGAAGATATAATAGAATATATTCATTCATGCGAATTTAGAATAATATTGTTATTGCTATTTATAATAATACAAAATATCAGTTTAACTATTTTAATTAATTAATCCCATAATTTTTTTACTATGGCAAAGCATAAGTCTATCTTATATAATAGTAACATACTAAAAATTTTTGAGAGAAGGTTAAAGTACAGATGAAAAGAATAAATGAAATTTTTAGTGATTACGAAACAGGTGGAAACATAAATACTGCCATTGTGGAATCCGTGGTTTTAAGTAGAAAAACTAAGACTGTGGAAATGAAAATAAGATCAGATAAATATATTGAAATAAGAGAACTTGGACACTTTAATAAGTTTATTATAAAAAGATTTGCATTAAGAGATTCTAAAATAGCTGTAAAATATGCTGACGGAACAGATAAAAAGCCAATAGAAGATGAACTAAAAAATATTATATTCTTAATTGCAGATAAATATCCTGCATTGAAAGCAGTGCTAAATAATAGTGAGTTTGAAGTGGATGATAATACTATAAATTTCAATTTTAGAGTTCCAGTATCAGATTTTTTAAAATCCAGGGATTATGATGAAAAAATCCATAATACCATAAAAAATCTGTATGGCGCAGACTATAAAATAAATTTTGTTGACAAAATAAGCAGTGAAGAGTTGAAAAGGATGCAAGAAGAGAAACGTGCAAATGAAATGCTGCTTATTACAAAGGGAGTCAATAATGCCATAAGCAATAATACTCCTAAATTGTCTAAGGACACTTTTGAGAAAAAGCAGGAAATAGGTAGAGAAACCTATGGAAAAAAAGGAGATCCATTCTTGATATTAGGCAGAAGTAGTAAAATTAAGGAAGCCAGAATAAAAATTACTGACATTACACCAGATGAGGGAAGGGTTTGTATAGAAGGCGAAATATCAAATATTGAAGAAAAGGAATTAAGAAGCGGGAAAATATTAGTTTCCTTTGACTTGTATGACGGTTCAAGTTCCATGACCTGTAAGGTATTCTGCAAACCTGGTGAAGAAATGAATGTATTATCCAGGCTTAAAAAGGCTAAAGGTGTTAGGCTTGCCGGAAATGCAGGCTATAGCAAGTTTACCGATGAAATTGAAATTATTGCAAACACTATAGTAGAAACGGAAGGTATTAAGAGAGTTAAGAGACAGGATAATGCAAAGGTGAAGAGGGTAGAACTGCATATGCATACACAAATGAGTCAGATGGATGCTATGACCAGTGCTACTGATTTGATTAAAAGGGCCATGAGCTGGGGGATGAAATCTATTGCTATAACGGATCATGGAGTGGTGCAGTCATTTCCTGAGGCACATAAACTTTTAGGAAGGGATAATCCTGATATGAAGGTTATATATGGAGTAGAAGCCTATTTAGCACCAGATAAAAAACCTTCTGTAACAAATCCAAAGGGACAGAGTATTGATGCAACTTATTGCGTACTGGATCTAGAAACCACAGGTCTTTCGGCGGTGACAGAAAAAATTACTGAAATAGGAATAATGAAACTAAAAAGTGGAAAAGTAATAGATAAATTCAGTTGCTTCGTAAACCCTGAAAAACCTATTCCACCAAGGGTTGTAGAGGTTACAAATATAACCGATGATATGGTAAGGGGTGCAGAAGCCATTGAGCAGGTATTCCCTAAAATGCTGGACTTTATTAAGGGTAGTGTTTTGGTTGCTCATAACGCTTCATTTGATGTGGGTTTCTTAAAGCACAATGCTAGAGTTTTAGGCTATGATTTCGATTTTACATATGTAGATACATTGTCCTTAGCGCAAAGTCTTTTCCCTAATTATAAAACTTATAAGTTGGGGAGAATTGCTAAAAACCTTGGCATAAAGGTAGAAGTTGCCCACAGGGCCTTAGATGATGTTGACACCACTGTCAAGGTGTTCAATATAATGATTGCAAAATTAAAGGAAAGAGGAGCAGAAACTATTCAAGATATAGATACATATGGCACTGATGAGGAGTCTAAGAAGGAGGAATATAAAAAGCTTAAAACCTATCATGCAATAATACTGGCAAAGGATTATGTGGGGTTGAAAAATTTATATAAGCTTATATCCTATTCCCATTTAGACTATTTCTATAAAAAGCCTCGTATTTTAAAGAGTGTGTTTAAAAAATATTCAGAGGGCTTAATCCTTGGTAGTGCCTGTAGTGAAGGCGAGTTGTATCAGGCAATACTTTTAGGAAAATCTGATGAGGAAATTGAAGCCATTGCAGAAGAATATGATTATTTGGAAATACAGCCTTTAGGAAATAATGGGTATTTAGTAAGGACAGGTCAGGTACCAAATAGGGAATATCTAAAAGAAATTAACAGAAAAATTGTGAACCTTGGAGCAAAGCTGAATAAACCTGTAGTGGCAACAGGTGATGTTCATTTTATGGATCCTGAGGATGAGATATACAGGCGTATATTGGAGGCAGGACAGGGCTTTAAGGATGCAGATAATCAGGCACCATTATATTTAAAAACTACGGAAGAGATGCTTCAGGAATTTTCCTATTTAGGAGAAGAAAAGGCATATGAAGTAGTAGTTACAAATACAAATAAAATAGCGGATATGTGTGAGCCAATTAGCCCTATTTCCCCGGAAAAAGCCACACCGCACATAGATGGCTGCGAGCAGACCATTAAAGATATGGCTTTTGGGAGGGCACATGAACTATATGGAGATCCATTACCAGAAATTGTTCAGGATAGGCTTGATAAAGAGTTACATTCTATCATAAAAAATGGTTTCTCTGTAATGTATATTATTGCTCAAAAATTGGTGTGGAAATCAAATGAGGATGGCTATCTGGTAGGCTCCAGAGGTTCTGTTGGTTCCTCTGTTGTAGCATATATGACTGGTATAACGGAAGTAAATGCACTGCCGCCTCATTACAGATGCCCTAAATGTAAGTATTCTGATTTTACGGATTACGGCATTAAAAATGGATTTGATCTGCCAGATAAGGTTTGCCCTGTTTGTGGGGAAAATCTAGCCAAGGATGGAATAGATATACCTTTTGAAACTTTCTTAGGGTTCAATGGTGATAAGGAGCCGGATATAGATTTAAACTTTTCGGGAGAATATCAGGCAAAGGCCCATAAATATACAGAGGTTATCTTTGGAAAGGGCACAACTTTTAAGGCTGGAACCATAGGCACTATAGCAGAGAAAACAGCTTTCGGATATGTAAAAAAGTACTACGAAGAAAAAAATCGTACAATAAACAAGGCTGAAATCACCAGAATATCAAAAGGCTGTACAGGTATAAAAAGAACTACAGGACAGCATCCCGGAGGAATAATAGTTGTACCAAAGGGTCGTGAAATTTTTGAATTTTGTCCCGTACAACACCCTGCTGATGATCCAGATTCAGATATTATAACAACACATTTTGATTATCACTCTATTGACCAGAATTTATTAAAACTAGATATACTAGGGCACGATGATCCTACAGTAATAAGGATGCTGCAGGATATAACCGGAGTTGATCCTAAAACCATACCCATGGATGATAAGGAAACTATGTCTATATTCTCATCAACTGAAGCTTTGGGTGTAACTCCGGAGCAGATAAATTCCAAGGTAGGGACATTTGGTATTCCTGAATTTGGTACTAAGTTCGTAAGAGGAATGCTGGTAGATACTATGCCAAAAAAATTCTTCGATTTAATATGTATTTCTGGACTTTCTCACGGTACTGATGTATGGGTGGGAAATGCTAAGGATTTAATTGATTCGGGAGTGGTTACATTAGGGGAGGCAGTATGTACTAGAGACGATATTATGATTTATCTTATTAAAAAAGGTTTGCCGCCAAATACTGCCTTTAAGATAATGGAGTTGGTACGTAAAGGTAATGCACTAAAGGATCCTGAGAAGTGGGCGGAATATGAAGCTTTAATGAGGGAACATGATGTACCGGAATGGTATATAGATTCCTGTAAAAAAATAAAATACATGTTTCCTAAGGCCCATGCTGCAGCTTATGTAATGATGGCCTTTAGAATAGCTTGGTTTAAGGTTCACATACCTAAGGCATATTACGCAGCATACTTTACCATTAGAGCAAAGGCCTTTGATAGCGAATTTATGATATTCGGAAAAGAAAAGGTTAGAGAAAAGATGAAGGAAATTGAGAGCATGGGTAATCAAGCATCTCCTAAGGATAAGGATATGTTCGATGACTTAGAAATAGTTTTAGAAATGTACGAGAGGGGCATTAAATTTCTGCCTATTGATTTATATAAATCTAATGCTACCAAATTCTTAGTAGAAGAGGATGGTCTAAGACCGCCTTTAAACAGTATAGCTGGTATGGGAAACGTGGCAGCAGAAGGCATATACAATGCAGCACATGAAGAAAAGCAACTAAGTTCTATAGAAGATTTAAGGAAACGGGCTAAGATTGGAAATGCTTCTATAGATCTGCTTAAGAAGTTTGGCTGTTTAAAAGGCCTCCCAGAAAGTGACCAAATATGTTTTTTTGATGTAATGTAATAACAGAATAAACTCTAAATGCCCGAAAACCTTCGGATAAACAACGGATATTTTCGGGCATTTTCTCTTAAATTTATTATTACTATATATGTATAAATTTACAATTACACAAATTAAAATTCTAATCACATTGTGGAGGTAAAAATGAACTATTTATTGTACAACTTTAAGGTTAGAAAATATCCTACCATATTCCTTATCTTTGGTATTTTTATTAGCATAAGTATTTTATCCTTTAATATAAGCTATACAGAATCATTGAAAAATAAGGACAAGATCTTATCTTTACAAGAATCAGATTATTCTTTATTTACCATTGGTAGTACTAAACAACTTAATACAATAGAAAATCATATTTTAAATTTATCAGATAAATCATATGTTAACTTAAGCATACCGGTTTCTACCACTAAAAATAAAGACTATACCTTAGTTGGTGTTAGATTTTCAGATTTACAAACTTATAAACCTGATATAGTAAATGGATCTTTTTTTTCAAAAAATCAATCAAATTCTAATGAAAAAATTGCAATAGTAGGTAGTTTACTAAAGAAACAAATTTATAAAAGAAATAAAACTCAATATATAAAAATTAAAAATGAAGAATTTAGAGTAATAGGCATAAATAAAACCATTAATGACATTAATTCAATTTTTATTCCAATGAAAACATTTTTTCATATGTACGGTACTGAGCAAATAATAAATATAAAAATTTTAGCTGCAAATAAATTAATAAAAGAACAATCCTACTATAAAAACATAATTAAAATGATGAGTGAAGATTCTTCTTTAATAGATTTAAAGTCTGAATCATATAATTTGTCTAATTATATTCTAACTTTTATAAGTTTTCTAATATTAATAATAGCTATTATTAATACTATTAATTTTACAGCCTTTTGGATTGATGAAAGGAAAAAAGAAATAGCAATAAGAAAAACAGTAGGGGCAACTAATAGTGATATTAAAAAGTTAATATTTAATGAAATACTTGCTTTATCCTTTACAGCTTTAATACTTTCAATAATTGTACAATCTATTATTTATTTTATAATTAATAAATTATTAATTCTAGATTTTTATTTATCTATATCACTTAAAAACTTATTCCTTTCAAGCATTGTGTCAATATTTATCTCTGTTATTAGTTCTTTGCCAGCCTATACAAAGTCAACTAAAATTGAACCTGCTGTTATCCTAAAAGAAGAGTAAATTTTATTATTTACAGAGAGGAATTAATTATGACGTTTTCAAAAATTATCCTAATACTAAAATCTTTATTTAAAAGAAGATTAGCTACAATACTTACAATACTTCAATTATCAATTTGTACTTTTAGCTTTTTAATTCTTATACAATTCAATAAATATTATTATACTAGAGGCAATTTATATAATAGTATCATTGATGTAAATAGAACATTAGTTATAGATAGATCTAGTTATAATTCCGATAATTTTTCTAAAATAAAAGATGAACTTAATGATCTTATTAAGTTAAAAAATAATGGATACATTTCTGAAATAAGAGTTTTAAGCAAAGGTGGTTCTCTTAGGGTAAATAATACTTACTATCCGTATTATCAAGCATCAGAAGGCTTTTTTTTAAAATTGAATATTAAAATGGATAAAGGAAGAATGTTTAATCATGAAGAATTAACCCAGCTGGGACCATTTGAGGAAATACCCATCATAATTGGACATAACCTTGGGAAAGTTCTTAAAATTGGGGATACTCTTGAAGAAACCTATAAATATAATGATTCAGAAATTACTGGAGAGTATAAAAAAGTATTTAAAGTAATTGGTATTGCAAAACCTTCTTCACTTATAACTTTACCAGCTAATGCTACTATTTTTGATATATTTATAAATGATAATGCTATTTATGCCCCTTTGTCTGTTTGGAAATACTACTTAACTGACAAAACTAAAAATAAATCTTACATAAATCGTTCAATTTCCAACCAAAAAAAATATAACTTAAAATATGAAGTTAATAACGATAAAATAGTTTTATATAATGATGAGTTTATTTCCTCTATTCTTAATATGGATTTTCAGATAATAACTAATGAAAATAAAAATATTGATACAATAAAACAAATATGCAATAACGTTAGCAAAAAAAATGGTAGTAACTTAAAATTTATAAAATTACAAGATAAAAATAAACCTATAATTGAATTACTTAATCAAAGTTTTATAGGAATTTTAGTTTTTTCTATAATATTATTTTTATTTTCTATAACTGGTATTATAGGCACTACTCTATATTCAATTAATAGCAGAAAAAAAGAATTTGGTATAAGGATATCTCAAGGTTCTACACTATATGGAATAGCTAATCTAATTTTTAGCGAAATATTAATTACAAATATAATTTCCTCGATAATTGTAATTTTACCATTTAAAGTTTTAGAAACTTATATAAACAAATATTTAAGTAATAATATCGAATTATCCTATTTGTTAAGTTTTGATTTTAAAAATTTACTTCAAGTTTTTATGTTAGTTTTAGCAACCACAATTTTGAGTTCCATTATTCCAATTAAAAAAATTGCTAAATTAAATATAGTAGACTTACTTAAGGGGGATAGATAAAATGGCTTTAATATCTTTAAGAAATATTGAAAAAATTTATAATAAAGGCTCCATTAAAACTCATGCATTAAATGGCATTAACATGGATATTAATTCAGGTGAAATGATTGCTATAATGGGTCCTTCTGGTTCTGGAAAATCTACTCTTCTAAATATCATAGGCTGCATTGATACTCCAACTAAAGGTGAATATATCTTTAATAATAATAACATAAGTAACTTAAGCAATAGAAATCTTGCTAACATTCGAAATGTTGGATAAGGTTGGGTTAAAGGAACATATTAATAAAAAACCTACAGAACTTTCTGGTGGACAACAGCAAAGAGTTGCCATTGCAAGAGCTTTGATAACTAACCCAAACATCATATTAGCTGATGAACCAACTGGATCTTTGGATAAAAAAACTGGAAAAGAGATTATGGATCTACTTGTTTCAATAAATTCAACAGGTACTACTATTGTTATAATAACCCATGATTCACGCGTTGCAAAATATTGTTCGAAAACAATATTTATAGAAGATGGTTTATTAATTTAATTCTTACTTATTTTATATCTTGGTTTAAGAAAATATTTGCACATAAAAAGATTATCTTACCTGTAAAAGTGAAACCTAGGAGGGACAGTTAACAACTTTTAAGCTTTTAGACAAGCATTTTAGTAAAAAGTTATTAACTGTCCCTGATTATACAAAGGCCGTTGAGCCAAGACCAATTATCATAGAAAGGCTTAATGCTGCTACAAAACTTTTGTTTACAATTTGTTAATAATACTGTGATAGAACTGCCATGTTTTGCGATTAATATTATTAATGTAGTAAATAAGTCATATATGAGAAACTACATTGATATATTGGAGGTGAAGAACTGTTGCAATAAATCTATAAAAATGTGGTAAAACCTAATATAAATTAGCAAGGTATATTTTATCTTATTTTGTGGGATAATACTAATTAGCTATTGTGAATCCCATATACTGCGAAAGTGGTATAGTCATAGGGTAGAACCTTGAGGGTGTTAGTGTAAATACAAAACTACTTGCGTAAGTAGTTAGCGAAAACCAAGCAAAATAGGAGAATACAAGATATTACACATAAAAGTAAACTTGTATATGTACCATGCGTTGTATGGGAATTTAAGCCCTCGGAGTATCATATCAAACGAAAGTAGCTTTATTGCAAAATCGGATACATTGAATAGGGAATTAAACAATACTTATAGATTTTTATAGGTTATTGGCAACGGCAGGCATGGATATTAGGAATATAGAACAACCTAAATCAGATAATGCATTAAATAATTTGTTTTATAATATGGATCTGCAGTGGACACAGCATTGGGAGGTACTTTCATTTTTAATTATAGTTGCTGCAAAGGTACTGTATTATGGGAAACTAATTTCTCCAGGTTTTTTTGACCCTAAACTTGTACAGGCACCAGTTGTAGCTTCTATTCTACCCTTGGCGGCTATTGCTTATTTATTTAAAAATAAAGGAAGAACAAGAATTCTTTATATATTAAACATAATCATTAGTATAATTTTATTTGCAGATACGGTTTACTATAGCTATTTTAAAGATATTATATCTATAGGAGTAATAAGAGATGGTCTATTACTTAAAGATGTATCATCCAGCTTAGGGGCTTTAATAAAGCCTAAAGATTTTGTATATTTTATTGATATAATTCTTTTTATTCCATTAAATATGATAATGAAAAGGGTAAATCGTAAAGAATTGTCATTTAGATTGAGGATGATGATTTTTATATTAATGTTTTCATTAGGTATTATATTTGACGGGAATTTCATTTATAAGCTTTCTAAGGAGCAGCCATTGTTGATTACTACCATGAGTAATAAGCTTTATTTAACAAGGGCGTTGGGGAATGTTAATTTTCACATTTTGGATGGTTATAATTTTATTGCTAATAAGATAAGCAGTAGTAAAAGTATTTCAGATAGCATAAAAAATAGAGAGCATAGCTTTAAAATAGATGATAAAGTAGGATTGGGATTAATTAAATCAGACTTTTAGGTAGTTAAGGCAAGTCCCCTGGTGAAATATTAAGGGGACTTAATTAATTATTTTTAATTTTTTCTATAAATGCTTTTGTAGCCTTGGATATAGAAATTGAACTATTTAGTATATATGAAAAATGTCGTCTATAGCTTTGATCTAATTCTATAATGGATACTTCTTTATTTTTTTCTGCCTCTTCCGCCACATAATTTGAGATAAGAGTAATGCCAAGATCATTTCTCACTGCTTCTTTTATGGAATAATTGCTTCCCATTACCATTATGTTCTTGGGGATTATTTCATTTGCAGTTAAAAACATGTTTAAATACTCCCTTGTGCCTGAACCTTCCTCTCTGCAAATCCACCTTTGATTTTGCAGCTTTTCTATAGAAAAACCCTCTGATGCTAAAGGATGCTCATATGGAACCATCAAAACCATTCTGTCCTTTGAAAAGTATTCCTTTACAAAATCAAATCTTGTGGAAAGACCTTCTATCAAGCCTATATCCAGCTTAAAGTCTTCTACGCCTTTACATATATCAGAAGTATTTTTTATTACTACTTCAATTTTTACATCGGGGTATTCTTTAGAGTATTCCTTTAGTAGTTTTGGTAGATAATATTCACCTATGGTATAGCTTGCACCTATTTTCAAATGACCTTTTAGGGAGTGTGACGTATTGTTTATCTCTTCTATTGAGCTTTCCATTAACATTAATATTTCTTTTGCCCTTTTGTATAGAAAATCGCCGCTTTCTGTAATGACCATATTTTTTTGCTTTATAGACCTTTCTATCAAAATTGTATTAAAGTAGCTTTCTAAATTTTTGATGTGTACGCTTACAGTAGGTTGAGATAGATTTAAATTTTCTGCAGCCTTAGTAAAACTGTTATATTCTACTACTGCCACAAATGTTTTTAACTCTTCAAGCATTTTAACATCTTCTTTCTTTAAATCTGTATAATCATTAAATATTTTAATGATTATCATATAATATATTTATTTTACTTATAATTATATAGGATCTATACTGTGAATAGAAGAAATATTTAAAATTATTTTAATGATTAAATAGATAATGTGGAGGAAAAAGAATGGGATATAAGTTAAGTAATGAACAAGTTAATGAGCTTTTCCAGAATCTGAAAAAGGACTATAGAATATTTGCCCCAAAAAGATTTAAGAAGCAGGGACGTTATTCGGATACTGACATTATCCGATATGATGAGGTGGATATGGTGGAGGATATTGTGTATAAGGAAAAATCCCACTACTCTGCAAAAGAAGTTCTGACTCCTATAAATCAAACTATATTTTATTTTACTGAGGATGAATTCAAAGAAAGTAAACTAAAAGACAACAGGGGAATATTAATATTTTTAAGACCGTGCGATATAAATGCAATAGAAAGACAGGATAAAATTTATTTGGAAAATGGATTTGAAGATTTTTTTTATAAAAGAATTAGGGACAAAGTTAAATTTATTATGATGGAATGTGTAGAAGGATGGGATACATGTTTTTGTACCGCTATGAACTCAAATAAAACTGATAACTACAGTATGGCTGTTAGATTTGAGGATGATGGACTTTTGTTTGAAGTTAAGGATAAAGAATTTGATTCTTATTTTATAAAAAGACCTGAAGCTGATTTCCAAGTGCAATTTATCGAGAAAAATCAAGCTGAAGTAAATGTTCCTAAAATACCTAATAAAGAGGTTTTGAAAAAGGTAAAAGAACATCCAATGTGGAAAGAATATGATAAAAGATGTGAGGGATGTGGCAGCTGTACAGTGGCCTGTCCAACTTGTACATGCTTTACCACAATGGATGTTATGTATAATGAAAATGCCAATGTAGGTGAG
>ENA-UOOE01001380-UOOE01001380.1-fermentation-metagenome-genome-assembly--contig:-NODE-1380-length-20711-cov-11.454057_pt1 | contig 20711 bp, 26 predicted proteins | sample MGYA00245776_ERZ724021 | MGnify/ENA primary metagenome ERZ724021 (study PRJEB28704, sample SAMN03018321) | fermentation metagenome | biome: anthropogenic terrestrial biome; feature: soil... | reverse complement strand
GCATGAAAAACGCCGCTTGGGCCTGAATCCCAAACGGCGTTTTGTCTACAGGCTGGGGTTACGGATAGTGTTCCGTAACCCTTCTTTATATAAAAAACATCCTTGACAAAACGTGCTGGACATTGACACATGGATTTTCTTCAAGTGGATATTCAAAACCTTTGTCGCGGTACTGCTTCTTTCCAACACGTTCAATATTGTGATGGCGGTATTTGATGTTTCTCAAAGCGTCATTAACAGTGCAGGGGGCGTAATTGCAGGAAACACGGCGGTAAGCCCCGATATGCTGGACAGCTTGGAAACCCAGCTCATGACAATGGAAATCGGCCCCCTGCTTGGCCTGTGGATGCAATCTTTCCTGATACGGATTGTTGTCGTAGTCATCAACATTGTTGTGTTTGTCATTGTGTATGGCAGAATGATTGAAATTTATTTACTCACCAGTTTAGCCCCTGTGCCAATGGCAACCTTAGTCAACCGGGAAATCGGCGGCATGGGCCAGAACTATTTGAAATCCCTGTGTGCCGTGGGCTTTCAAGGCTTGCTGATTTTGGTATGCGTGGGGATTTACGCAAAGCTGGTGCAGAGTATCGCCGTAGGCGGCGACCCCATTGGAGCTATATGGACGGTAATCGGCTATACGGTTCTGTTGTGTTTCACTATGTTCAAGACGGGAAGCCTTGCGAAATCCATCTTTGGAGCGCACTGACGACTTCGGGCCAACTTGTCCCGAAGTGAGAAAGGAGAAACTTTTACTATGAGCAACGAAAAAACAAGGTTCCGCAGGAAGCAGAACAGCAACCCGGACAGGCGGCTCTGCCGCTGAAGCTGGACGTTACCGCCCGGCTCATTGAACCCAAAGGCAACCTTGTAGGCTTTGCTAGTCTGAAACTGAACGACTGCTTTGTGATTGACGATTTCAAGATTTTGCAAAACGACAAGGGCATTTTTGTAGGGATGCCGAGCAAGCCGGATAAGACCAGCAAGACCGGCTATCGTGACACCGCCCGCACCATCACAAAAGAGTTCCGCGCCGAGCTGACAGAAGCCGTAACAGCGGCTTATCATGCGGAGCTTGAAAAGTTGCAGACCCGCGCCGCTGCCATTGCTTCCCCCGAAAAACAGTCTATCCCGAAACAGCTTGCGGAGGAAACAGGCGGCACAGGAAAATGCTGCCCGTCCTGCTCCTGCAAAGTCAGGTAAAACCAAAAGTGCAGAAAGGTAGCCGTGCGACTTCGGGCCAACTTGGCCCGAAGTGCCGGAAAGGAGGATTTTATGCTCTACCAACAGCCAGAACAATCGCCGTGGGGCAAGGTGCAGACCTGTGATGTTCTCTGCCCCGGCGTGTTTCTTGTGAGTACCGCCAGTCACGGCGGCACAATGGTTGCAAAGGATATGGCGGCGGTGCTTTCTCCCGCCGCGATCAGGTGCGGCTTCCGTCACAGCGGTTTTCTCTGCTTTGAGGAAGATACACAGGAAGATGTTGCCTTGCGGGAGCTTTTGGACAAAAAGCTGTGGACGGTTCCAGACCGCATTAAGGATAAGACCGCTTTTGAGGAAAACATCAATCAGTCACTTCGGGAACACAACCCGGACTATTGGCGGGTACGGCAGGCCGGACTGGAAAAGACCCCGGCCCGGCAGACGGTTCCCTTTCAAAGCGCAGAGCGATAATCAACTTCGGGCCAAGTTGGCCCGAAGTCGGAAAGGAGGATTTTTCATTGGCCTATGTAAGCGTACCAAACGATTTATCAAAAATAAAAACCAAAGTGGCGTTCAACTTTACCAAGCGCCAGTTACTATGCTTCGGAGCCGCGGCGGTAGTCGGGATTCCGACGTATCTTTTTACCCGTACCGCCATTGGCAATACTGGGGCTATGCTCCTGATGATTGCCCTAATGCTCCCTTGCTTTCTCATTGCTATGTATGAGCGTGACGGACAGCCGCTGGAAAAGGTGGTGCGAAATATTGTGCGCTCCAAATTCCTGTGGCCCCGTACCAGACCCTATCAGACACAGAATATCTATTCCTATCTAAGCAATCCCGGAAAGGAGGTTTCACCCAATGGCACAAAAAGCAAAACGCCCGTCCGTTCCCGTAAAAAGCGGAAAGCCTAAAAAGCGCGGGCCGCAGTCGGCACAGCAGACCATTCCCTACAAGGAAATGCTGAAAGACGGTATCTGCAAAGTGCGGGAGGGCTACTATACAAAGACCCTTTCCTATGAGGATATTAACTACGCCGTGGCTTCCAGTGACGACCAAAGCACGATTTTTGACGGGTACTGCGGCTTCCTCAATTACTTTGACAGTGCCTTGCCCTTTCAGCTTTCCTTTATCAATCACCGCTCCCGCCCGGAGAACCGTTACAGCGTAAACATATCCCCACAGGACGATGATTTTAACAGTATCCGGGGCGAATTTACCGCCATGCTGGAAAACCAGATTGCCAAAAGCAACAACGGCATTGTTCGTTCCAAATACATCACGTTCGGGATCGGGGCGGACGGCATTGCGGCGGCTCGGCCCCGCTTGGAGCGTATCGAAGCGGATATTGTGGGGAACTTCAAGAAGCTAGGCGTACAATCGGCAACCCTTTCCGGGCGGGAACGCTTGGAAGTGCTGCACAGCCAGCTTCACCCCGGAGGGCGGGAGCCGTTCCGCTTTTCGTGGGATATGATACCCAAAACAGGCATGGGAACAAAGGATTTTATCGCGCCCACTTCCTTTGATTTTCGTCAAAGCCGCGCCTTTCGTGTGGGAACCACATGGGGCGCGGCTCTGTATATGCAGATTATGGCTTCCGAGCTTTCCGATAAGCTCTTAGCGGAGCTTCTGGAGGTGGACGCGGAAATGACCATCACCCTGCATATCCAGACCGTAGACCAAACCAAAGCGGTGAAAACGGTCAAGGCCAAACTGACCGACATAGACCGTATGAAAATGGACGAGCAGAAAAAAGCCGCTCGGGCCGGATATGACATTGATATTCTTCCCCCGGATTTGCTCACTTACAGTAAGGACGCGGCGGCACTCTTGGCAGACTTACAAAGCCGCAATGAGCGAATGTTTTTGCTTACGTTCCTTGTGGTGAACACAGCGCCCACCCGCCAGCAGTTGGAAAATGATATTTTCACGGTATCGGGCATTACGCAGAAATACAACTGCTTTCTGAAACGGCTGGACTTTCAGCAGGAACAGGGCTTTATGAGCAGTCTGCCCCTTGGCTGGAATGGCATTGAAATACAACGGGGAATGACAACAAGCTCCACGGCAATCTTTGTTCCATTTATGACGCAGGAGCTTCGCATGAACGGGCAGGCATTGTACTACGGCATGAACGCTCTTTCCCATAATGTTATCATGGCAGACCGAAAAAAGCTGAAATCCGCTAACGGTTTGTATCTTGGCTCCACCGGCTCCGGCAAGAGCTTTGCCGCAAAGCGTGAGTTAATCAACGTGTTTCTTGCTACCAGAGACCGCATTATCGTGGTAGACCCAATGGGCGAATACGCCCCGTTAGTCAGGCGGCTTGGCGGGGAGGTCATAGAAATATCGCCAAACAGCCCCCATCACATCAACCCAATGGACTTAAAACTGAATTTAGCCGGAGAGGACAGCCCGCTTTCAATGAAAGCGGATTTTTTATTGTCCTTATGCGAATTGATTATCGGCGGCAAGGAGGGGTTACAGCCCATTGAGAAAACGGTGATTGACCGTTGTGTGCGGCTGGTGTACCGGGAGCTTGCCCTTGGAATCGGGGACGGAAAAATGCCACTTCTGCAAGACCTGTATGAAACCCTGTGCCAGCAACCCGAACCGGAAGCCCGACGGATTGCAACCGCCTTGGAGCTTTACTGCACCGGCTCCCTCAACATGTTTAACCACCCTACCAACGTACAGACCGACAGCCGCATTACCTGTGTCGTGCTGAAAAGCATGGGCGAAAACCTGCGGAAAATCGCCATGCACATCACAAACGAGCTGGTGACACAGGCGGTAGACGAGAATTTTTCCAGAAGCCTTGCGACCTGGTGCTACTATGACGAATTTCATATTTTGTTGCAGGACGCACTTTCTGCCAGCTACTTTGTCCGTGTGTGGAAAATGCTTCGTAAAAAGGGCTGTGTACCGAGTGCCCTCACGCAGAACGTGAAAGACCTTTTAGCCAGCCGGGAAATCGAAAATATCTTGGAAAACAGCGACTTTATGATACTGCTGTCACAGGCACAGGGCGACCGGGCGATTCTCGCCAAACAGCTTGGCATATCGGAACATCAGCTTTCGTATATCGCCCATAGCAATTCTGGGGAAGGGCTTTTGTTCTTCGGCAATACCACCATTCCCTTTGTAGACCGTTTCCCCCGTGGCGAAATCTACAATCTGCTGACTACCCGCCCGGAGGACATCAGGGAGGCCCCAAATGCGTGATACAGGCAGGCCGGGCCGCTTGCGGTTCACGCCAAAAGGGCAGGCGACAACTTCGGGTCAACTTGGCCCGAAGTCAAAAAAACGGGCGGCTCCCAAAAAGGAAACTGCCGGGGAAACACCGCCGCAAACCTCCGACCCGTCGGGAGCTTCGCTGCCTGTGGGTAATCGTTCTGACCCCGCCACTTCGGGCCAACTTGGCCCGAAGTCGGGAAAGCTCCGGCAGGACCGCAAGAAGCCCCGCCCCTCGGAACGGCTGCGGCGTGACGGAAAGCCGCCCGGTAATGAAAAAACGGACACCTCGCCCGGCGGTGAAACTGCTGGAGCTGATTCACATGCTGGCTCTACGGGCAAAAAGGCGGCACAGAACGGTAAGCGCATGGAGAAATCAAAGCTCCGTATGGAAAAGAGCGGCGAAAAGCTGAATACTGCCCGTGAGAAATTAGCGAATCAGAAACCGCAGAAGAAACCCGGCCCGATTAAAAAAGTCAGCCATGCCGCCGGGTATCAGTCATGGCGGTATGTGCATGGGAAAATTCATCAGGTGGAGCGTGAAAACGTGGGAACGGAAGCCGCCCACAAAACAGAGCTTGCCGGGGAACATCTTGTCCGGGGCGGTACACGCTTTATCAAACACCGTATCCGAACCCGCCCCGCCCGGCAGGTTCGCAAGTGGGAAAACAGACATATCAGCGCAAGAGCCGATTACGCCTACCGCCAGCTTGTGCAGGACAATCAGGGCTTGCAAAGCAATCCGGTTTCCCGGTTCTGGCAGAAGCAACAGTTAAAAAAGCAGTACCGAAAACAGGCGAAAGAAGCCGCAAAGCAGGGCAAAAAAGCGGTGCGCTTCACAGAAAAAATAACCCGGACGGCTGCGGCCTTTGTAAAGCGCAATCCCAAAGTTCTATTGCTTGGGCTGGTGCTGTTCCTGTTGATTGTGGTTCTGCAATCCTGCATGTCTGGAATTACCACCATTGGAAACGGTCTGATTAGCGTGGTGGGCGGCACTTCCTACGGTTCGTCGGACAGCGATATTGAAGCCGTGGACGAACGCTATACCGCACTGGAAAAGGATTTGCGGGAACGGCTCTCCCGGATAGAAAGCGATTATCCCGGCTATGACGAGTACCGCTATTCCGTGGACGAAATCGGGCATGACCCCTTTGAACTGGCTTCCTATCTGACCGCCAAATACGGCGGCTACACCCCGGCGCAGGTGCAGGCAGAACTGCAAGCCCTGTTCGGACAGCAGTATATTCTGAACATCACGGAAACGGTGGAGGTACGCTACCGCACGGAAACCGACACATGGACGGACGAAAACGGCGAATCCCATACCGACACCTACGAGGTTCCCTACGATTACTATATCCTCAATGTGTCTTTGAAAAACAAGTCATTGGGAGCCGTGGCTCTTGCCAATCTCGACCCGGAGCAGACGGAACGCTATGCCATTTACCAAAAGACCAAAGGCAACCGCCCTTATCTGTTTGAGGGAAACATTTACGCCCATACCGGGGAATACACCGATTACGACATACCACCACAAGCTCTGGCCGACCCGGAATTTGCCGCCATGATTGCCGAAGCGGAGAAATATTTAGGCTACCCCTATGTTTGGGGCGGTTCTTCCCCCTCCACTTCCTTTGATTGTTCTGGCTTTGTATGCTGGGTCATCAATCAGTCGGGCGTTGGAAGCGTGGGGCGAACCACCGCAACCGGGCTTTTTAATTCCTGTTCCCATATCCCACCGGACGAAGCACAGCCCGGCGACCTGATTTTCTTTCAAGGCACCTATGACACTCCCGGCGCAAGCCATGTGGGAATTTACGTTGGAAACGGCATGATGATTCATTGCGGCTCCCCCATACAGTACACTTCCATCAATACAAACTACTGGCAAAGTCATTTTTTAGGCTATGGACGTTTGCCATAACCAAAAAGGAGGTAACTTTTGAACGCAAAAATTGAACGTGTCTGCAACGACATACAGAAAACAAAGGAAAAAATCAATGAATTTCAAGCAAAGCTGCGGGAACTGGAAAAGCAGAAAACCGAGCTGGAAAATCTGGAAATCGTGGACGCGGTGCGCGGCATGGATATTTCCCTGACCGACCTTGCCGACCTGTTGAAAGCGGCAAAGGCAGGCGGCGCCACTTCGGGTCAACTTGGCCCGAAGTCCGCAGTACCCGCCCAAACTGAAAAGGAGGAAATCGAAGAATGAAGAAAATTAGTATGATGGTAGTGCTGTGCGCCGCTTTTTTAATGGCATTTCCCTTTAGCACTGTGGCCTATGCCAGCGGCGGTGAGGAAACCCCGGAAGTAACGGAAGCTCCGGCGACTTCTGAAACAGCCAGTGACCCCAATCCCTTTACCCCCGCTGGAACGGGAACCGTAGTCAATACCGCCACGGACGAGGACGGCAAGCAGTTTTACACCATTACCACCCCGGACGAAAATGTATTTTACCTTGTCATTGACCTTCAGCGGGAAACGGACAATGTGTATTTTCTGAACGCCGTGACGGAAAAAGACCTGCTGGCTCTTGCGGAAAAATCCGAGGATAGCGGGGAAAATGAAACCGCCGCTATTACCACTCCCGAACCGGAAAGCGATTCTGAACCGGACATAAGCTCTGAAACTTCTTTAGAAACCTCTGCGGAGCCGGAGCAAACAAGCAATCCTGCCATGCTCCTGCTGGTGCTGGCGGTTGTAGTGATTGGCGGCGGGGCCGGATATTACTTTAAGATTTACCGCCCGAAGCAGGAGCAGGTAGCTTTAGCAGAGGACGAATTTGACGAATACGAAACCAACCCTTACGACGAGCAGGAGGACGATACCCCTCCGTGGGAAGTGGATGGGGAGGATTCGGATACCGGGGAGGACGAGGACGTATGAATTTTACAGGCAGCCCCTATGAAAAAATGATGAAAGAAAAGCCCCGCCCCTACCGCCCGGCTCCACCACGCAAGCCGCCGAAAGGCTCCCCCTGCCGGGATTGCAGTTATTGGAACGGCTCCGTCTGCGTGGGCATTTGCTACCGGGATTTGATTTTGCCGCAAAGAGAGGGAACTTCGGGCCAACTTGGCCCGAAGTCAGACCTATGAGTGCCGAACCCCGGGAACTGACCCGCCGGGAACACGCCGCAATCCGCAGGCTGGTAACAGGGATATGCGCCAACTATGACCCAGAATACGGCTGTCTGCCCCTTGATTACGGCGGCTGCTATATGCTGGATAAATGCTGGGCGGGCACATACTGCAAATATTTTCAAAAGGCCGTGCTTCCGCTTGACCCGGTGCTGGAAGCCGATTTAGCCGGAACCCCCGCGGTTCTTTCCCGAAAGACCTGCCCGGTCTGCGGTGCAGCCTATCTTCCTGTTACCAGTCAGACCTATTGCTCCGAAGCCTGCCGACGGAAAGGAAAGCGCGAAGCAGACCGCCGCCGCCAACAGCGGCACAGGCGCAAAAGCAAGGGGTAAGGTGTCACGAAGTTCGCCCCAAAAAGCCTTGATTTCCGGGGCTTTCCGGCCCCGGTTTCAAGGAAAAGGTATCTATGCTTCCTGCCCTCACCTTTTGAGGGTAACAGCGTGACATTTTCATGTATGAGAATGGAGGTAAAATGAGCGATAACGTAAAAGGATATGAAATCAAACGGGCCATTACCTTTGAGAATGAACGTGGTTTTGCCCTTGGGGAAAATCCGCAGGCGGTACAGCCCTTTGCCACATGGCAGTTTACCGAGGACGCAAGCGGCAGGCGCGATTATTATTGGGGACACTATACCACCAATAAAGCCGCCGCTACACGGGATTATGAGAACCGTGTTTCGGAGTATCAGCATGATTATGGTGTATCCGAAAAAACGGCTTATAAGTTTTATTCTACACAAAGGCCAGTGGACATTGGTACGTTTCCCAAAACGGAGAACGGCCCACTGTATCTTGTGAATTTTGATAATCGGGAAAGCGTGGAACAGGGCCGCTTTCTGGCGTGGGGCTATCTTGTCTATGACGCGCCCTTGACAGAAAAGCAAATGGCTGACTATGAGCTTCGAGCGGCTCCCGGCAATCCCGATAGAAAAGCCCCCATGCGGGAACCGGGAGAAAGCAAATCCATTGCCGTCCGGCTGGCAGAGGGAGCAAAACAGGCGGCACGGGACAACGCCGCCCATACTGCTCCAACAAAAGGAACAGAGAAAGACCGATAATCACTTCGGGCCAACTTGGCCCGAAGTCAAAAAAGGAGGCTTTTTAGAATGGAAAAGGATAATTATTTGAAAAATGCAGAGCTTTCCACGGAACAGAATTACAACATGATTGATGGGATTCCAAATAATGCCCCTTTGCCTGTTGTGCAGGCCATGCCGGAGGAAAAGCCTAAAGACCGGGTAAAGGAACCGCCGGCAAAATGCAGGAGCCGGGAACGGGAGGAACGGTGAGCCGCCCCAAACGCAGGCGGGGTGTTCCCCTTTATGTTTGGGTGAGTGACGAAGAATACTCCGCCATTGGGGAACGTATGACACAGGCCGGAACGCAGAATTTAAGCGCCTATATTCGTAAAATGGCGCTCAATGGTTATGTGCTGAATGTTGACCTTGCCCCTGTCCGGGAGCTGATTTCCCTGCAACGCAGATGTGCCAACAATCTGAATCAGGTTGCCATTCATGCCAATACCTACGGTGTTTATCCGTCCGAAATTGCCGCCCTGCAACAAGATTATACCGAGTTATGGGGGCGGGTTTCAGAGGTACTTAAACAGCTTACGGCGATAGTGGAGCTATAAGGAAACCGGGAGTTACACCATTACTGTGTAACTCCCGGTTATTTAAAAAGGGGAATCATCTTTGTCGATATTAGAGCTATTGGCTTCACTATCAGTAGTTATACTCTCTGGCCAATTAGTATATTTACAAATATCTTCAAGTCCATATTTGAGAAGGTATCTTTTTCTTTCCTCATAGACATTTTGTATGTAATCATATTCCTCATCATCTTGTATCTGTTGTATATTACAGCAATCCAATGTTTTCAAATCACTAAACAAAAGATTTTCATTATAAGCTTTAACAAGCTCGGGGAAATATTGAATTTTTTCTCCAACATTCTGTATATAACTTTTTATGCGCGATAAATATGTGTTTTTATTTTCTCTCTCTATATAATCGGCATATGTTATCTCCCCTAAAATATGCTCTCTATTTGCATAATTACCTGAAGTGACACTTTTAAATATCTCGGTTCGTATTTTTCTTTTGAACTCTCGTGGAGCTTTAAGCTCAATAATTTCTTCTTTTAAAGAGGAAGATACTATAACACCGGTAATCATTTTTTTGTTAGACGGAGTATGAAAATGAGTTTTTTTGCTATTAAGAAAAAATCCTTCATCTTCAATGATTTTTCTTACAATCGGAAAAGTTTTTAATAATAGCGTCTTATCATCACATGAAAAATACATATCATCAGCATATCGTGTAAATCTTATTCCTCTTTTTTCACATAAACCTATGAGTCGTTTATCCAGAGAAATGCACACGATATTTGATATTGCCGGAGAGCATGCACTTCCTTGAGGCAGTTTTCCATTAAGTGTACATAAATTTGTGAGGATTGTGGCAGAGAAATTATTATATCCAATATTAGAAAACAGTGTATAAACTTTGTTGGAACATATACTTGGGAAAAAATCTTTTAAATCTAAAGAAAGACCATATAGTGTATGTGAATGATAAAAAGCATTTTGCTTATGACCAAATTTTTTACCGTATCTAAATGCCATAGCGCGATTTGAAGGCATTATCTTGTTTAAAATTTCTACCAATATCCAACGTTGAACAATATGTAGTGTATATGAAGGCACAGAGATTTCTCTAAGAGTACCATTACGCTTAGGGATTTTCTTTATTTTATAATAATTCTCTGTTTTCATTGAAAGGCAATACAAAAGTCTGGAACTCAAACCAGTGAGTTCAGCAAGTTCATCTATTGTTTCAAAACGGGGCAACGTTAATGAATCCATTAACAATGAGAGAGTATTTTTAGACATAAAAAGCCGCTCCTTTTACCATAAGTCTTTCGTTAAGTTTAGTTGGCTATTCCACGTCTGTGGGATAGACGGCTAAAATTAAGGAATCGTGTGGAACCAACCACCAAAGAAGACGAATCGTCTTCCGAACATACTGACAAGCAATATGTATCAACTAAAAGGAGCGGCTAATTATTTAATTGCTTTTTAAGTATAACGCATCTTATCTTATCATGCAAGAGGGTACGATTTGATGCAGATGAACGAGCAATTAAATTGTATGTTTCGGCATTTCCTTTTTTTGATAAAGAAAAAGTTTCATCTTTTGCTTGTAAATTAAACTCCGTGACTAATACTCCTGATTTTAAAAGATACTTAATTGACGCATTAAATAATTCGTTATAATTAGCAGGAAGTATATTTTTGGATTTTAAATAGCCCTTTAAGTTGCGATGAATTTCTTTTCTGCTGATTATCTGATAAAAATAAACAATCATTGGAATAAAAGCAATATAGGCTGACAGTGTGCTAAAGGATTGGTTTTTATTACTAGTAAGCCGCTTGTTTGTCTGTCGAAATACTCTAATTAATTCTTTGCCAAGAGCTTCTGGTTCATCATTTTTAAACTGCACAACCTTATTATTATTAACTTTTTGAAGATGTTTTACCGGCCCCATCATAACAAAGCTTTTTTGTCTAGCATATTTTTGATTTATTGCAACAATCATTTTATTTTTTATATTCTCATTCTGCACAAATGCACCAAGCTCAACTGCGGAACCAATGCTTTCACAAATAATACATATAATGTCTGAATTATCTGCAAGCAAGTTTTCATATTCTAGCAGATCAGCTTTTTTATCTCGATTAAGCATTTCCATAAACAAATCCTCCGGATAAAGGACTTGAAATTGCTCATGCTCTAAAATCGGTCGAATGCTATTTCGTATATGTTCTTTACCTGCACCACCGCACAAAAAAACATAACACGATTTATTGAACGTATTACAGAAAATATCTTCGTATATAGAATTATATATTTCAATCGTTTTCAAGGCGTCACGACCTTTAACCTTACAATTTATTTAGCTAATTATACAATATTTTCTTATATATCACAAGAGCTTTTAGAGACTTAATCATTATTTTGAATTGTATATTATCAATTTGATAGCGCTTTCAAAGTCTCGACAACATTGTTGCGTCATGCCGGAAATGGTAAAATATAGGCAGGATACAACAAGAAAGCCACTCAATGAAAGGAGAATTTTTATGAAGATTATCAAGCTGATATTTAAGATTATCGCCGCGCCGTTTGTGGTTCTGCTGACAATCGTAACACCCATGATTGAATTTGTATTCTGCTATGCCGCCGCTCTCTTACAGGTGGTTTCCGGGATAGGCGTTCTTATCAGCATTGCCCTGCTGATAAGCGGTGAAAAGTTGGGCTTCGGCGTGTTCCTGTTCCTGTCGTTTTTGATTTCACCCCTTGGGATTCCTGCCATTGCGGAATACCTCATTGACGGGCTGCACAGCCTGAACAAGTCGCTTCGCTTTTTTATTGTAAGCTAATAGCAGTATAACAGAACTGCCGGGCAACTTCGGGTCAACTTGGCCCGAAGTTGTTTTTTCGAGGAAAGGAGGAAACGCACATGGCAACCACCCGCCTTATGCCCCGTCACACAGGAAGCGGCATGACCATTATGGAAACCTTAAAGGACGGTTTTGACTACGGAAAAAATCCAGATAAGACCCGAAACGGCGATTTAATTCTTGCCTATGAATGTGATCCGGCTACGGCTGACGCAGAATTTTTACTCTCCAAAGCAAAGTACAAAGCTATCACCGGGCGGGAGCAAAAACGGGAAAATGATGTGCTGTATTATCAAATCCGGCAGTCGTTCCCGTCCGGTGAAACCAACCCGGAAACCGCCCTTAAAATCAGCTATGACCTTGCCATGCGCTGGACGAAAGGCCGACACGCTTTTTTCGTGGTTTCCCATGCTGACCGCCCCCACCCTCATTGTCATATCTACTACAATTCCACCTCGCTGGACTGCACCCGGAAATTCCGGGATTTTATCGGTTCGGCCCGTGCGGTGCGTCGGCTCTCTGACCGGATATGCCTTGAAAATGGACTGTCTGTAATCACAAATCCCAAACGCCACAGCAAGGGAAAATTCAAGCATTACGGGGAATGGCTGGGCGGTCATAGGCCGCCTACCTTTCAAGAAAAATTAAAGGCACAGATTGATATTTGCCTTGCAACGAAGCCGCCGGATATGAATACCTTTTTACAGGCAATGGCGGCGACTGGCTATGAAGTCAAACACGGGCGCGGCGGGATAATCAGCTTTCGGGCAGAGGGGCAGGAACGCTTTACCCGGCTCCATGCTTCTACGCTTGGCAAGGGCTACGGGCAGGAGGATATACAAGCGGCGATTGAGGGCAGAACTACTCCGCAGGAATGGCGCAAGGTCAATCTGATTGTGGATATTCAAGCCCGTATGAAAGCCGGAAAAGGTCCGGCCTATGAACGCTGGGCAAAGGTATTCAACCTAAAGCAGATGGCGGCGGCCTTACAGTATTTGCAGGAAAACAGTTTGCTGGAATATGCAGATTTGGAGCAAAAGACCGCAGAGCTTACCGACCGTTTCCATACACTTTCGGACAGAATAAAAGCCACCGAATCTGCTATGCGTGTCAATGCAGAGCTAAAGGCGGCGGTGGTAGATTATGCGAAAGCCCGACCTGTGTTTGAGGGGTACAAGGCGGCGAAGTACAGCAAAAAATATCTTGCGGAATATAAAGCGGATATTGCCGCTTACCGGGCGGCGCAGGACACGTTCCGGCGTTTGCTGTCCGGGGCGAAGCTCCCCAAAATGGATACGCTGAAAGCAGAATTTCAGCGGTTATCGGCAGATAAGAAAAAGGCTTACCGGGAGTACCGGGAAACCAAAAAGGCCATGCAGGAAATTGTAACGGTGAAAAGCAATATAGACCATCTGCTCGGCCTAACGGACGTGCAGAAAAATAAGGAAATGGAACGATAGCGAACATGACGCAACATGAGGTGCAACGCACCGACTTCGGGCCAACTTGGCCCGAAGTCGCAGGGCTTGGGGAAGGCACTCCCCACAAGCAATTTTTGAGTTTTCCCGTCAGGGAAAATCTCAAAAATGTGCCGGTGTATTGACACCGGCCCTGCTTGCCGGTTAGCATAACCTCCGTTAATGAGAGCTACACAAGGAACTGCTTAACCAGTTTTGTTAAGCTTGTTAGGCCAACTCCTTGACATTTTGTGTGGTTTTGATATAATAGTAACAGATGTTGCGCAACATCTGTTACTATTCATATTCATTATTAAAAAGCAATTTTTTCAATGATAAATATTCATTTAGGAGGACTTTATATGCCGCCAAAGCCATTAACTAATAAGGAAGCAATTTTGAGGGCTGCTATTTCTATAGTACGCGAACAGGGCATGGAGGGGATAAACGCAAGAAGTATTGCTTCCGTATTGAACTGCTCAACCAAACCTTTATTCCGCGTTTATGAAAATATGGAAGCACTAAAACAAGATGTCATTACTCAACTCAATATATATTATAACACTTTCATGGAAGCCCGAATGAGTAATGATAACCGCCTGCTAATGCAAGGAATTGCTTACATTGAATTTGCCAGACAAGAAAAGAATATATTTAATACCCTTTTTATGAACAAAGCTTGTGCGGGGAAAAGTATTAAAGATATTCTTGATGCTGATTGGAACCAACTTTCAATTCTAAATGCAAAGGAAATAACGGGCCTTAGTCTGGAAAACGCACGAAATTTATTTAGGGATGTGTGGCTTTATTCACATGGTATTGCAACTCAAATTGTATCAGACGATATTGACTTGCCATATGAGGAAGTAATTACGCTTATTAAAAATGCTTTTCACCGATTTGCTTTAGTAATAGAGGACAAAGAACATAAGTGATACTCCTATTATCTAACCCAACGCAAATCAAATAATCAATTCATTATTAACAGATTTTATGAAAGGACAAAATCGTTATGCTAAAAAGTAAAATCCGAACTCAAGAAGAAACCAAAAAATATTTAAGCGAATTAAAAGATTGGCTTGATGGGGTAAAGAATGTTCCTGTGGAAGAAATGGCGGATTTTTTCGCTAATAGGATTAGTGAATATAATAATGTTCATTTAAAAAACTGGGGCGAGGAATACGCTCATATTGCAGATTTCTTTGATGATAGTTTGAAAACATTACTTGATATTGGTTGTGGCACAGGTTTGGAGCTTGAATCAATGTACAAGAGATTTCCCGAAGTCAAGGTTACAGGTATTGATTTGTCTGAATCTATGCTTGACAAGTTGCGAGAAAACTATGGTGATAAAAACATTGAAATAATCAATGCGGACTATTTTGAATACCCGTTTGAGGAAAACAAGTTTGACGCTGCTATGTCTTTTGAAACACTTCACCATTTTAAATATGAAAAAAAGCAACTGATTTATAATAAACTTTATCAGACAATAAAAGCCGGTGGATATTATATAGAATGTGATTATATTGCCTGTTGTGATGAAGAGGAGGCACTTTGTCTTGAGGAATACGAATATAGGCGCAAGCAAAATAATATACCTGAAGATATGTTTATACATATTGATATTCCACTGACATTGGAACATCAATTTGAGCTTATGAAAAATGCCGGTTTTAAAACTGTTGAGGTTTTGTATCAAAATTGTGGAACGGTAATTATTAGAGCAGAAAAATAGCAACTGATGAAATGATGTAGGGGGCGATAATGATTGAAGTTCAATGGTTACTATGTCCTATATGTGGTAATAAAACAAGACTGAAAATTAGAGAAGATACGAAACTCGAAAACTTCCCCCTATACTGTCCCAAATGCAAACAAGAATCCCTAATCAATGTGCGACAACTGAATATGTCAGTTATCAAAGAGCCAGACGCAAAGACGCAGAGCCGATAATCAATGAGTACACATCTCTTGATTATCGGCTCTTTTCATATAACAATTTTCTGCTATACGATTGCTGACAAATTTGACAGACATACAAAGCCGTCATTTTCCGTTTTAAATACCGGAAAGAGTATATCTGTAATTCTTCTTAATCGGCGGCTTTGGGATAAGGAGGTTTTTATGTGCCCCAAAGCGTTTTTTTCTCTGAGAGAAACGCCGCCATATTGTGACGGTTTAATATAGGAGAAAAATTTCATTTACATAGTTTAAAAATATTATATCAACTTGTGGGCTGCTATTGCGCCCATTTTTTGTTCGACACCTTTCGCGCTAATTTGCGTAAAGGTGTTTTTTTGTACCCTTTTTTCACTGACAACGTATGGGACAAGCTTTGTCACTTCGGGCCAAGTTGGCCCGAAGTCCGACCCCGCTGTCGTTCCCCTCCCGCTCCATTTCGATTCACTATTCCCTAAAAAATCGAAATGGAGGAACGCCTTATGGCAAAGATCAATCTGCGGGACTATTACCCGTTTTATAATTCAGACTTTTTTGTTGAGATACCCGATGAAATCAAGGACGCTTTACTGGAAGCAGAACGGTTAGAGAAGAATTACATTCGCCGCCGCTTCTATAACAAAGCCCACTATTCGCTGGACGCTGACGACGGGATCGAAAAGGATATTCTTTTTGTATCCCTTTCCCCTTGCGAGATTTACGAGCGTAAAATTACTGCCGAACAACTGCACTCCGCAATCGCTTCCCTGCCGGACAAGCAGGGAAAACGGATTTACGCTCATTACATACTCGGCATGAGTAAATCCGATATTGCACGAGCAGAGGGTGTAAATGAAAAAGCAGTCAGGGTTGCTATTGAGAAAGGATTGAAAAGCATGGAGGAATTTTTGAAAAAATCTTGATTTCCAGTTCCGAATTTGTCCTCTAAATCACATGGCTATTAGAAGGAATTTTTCTCCCTCTGCTGTTCTTTGACAACTGAATACCGATAACCCGGATACGTTCAATCAAGAGGGAGCCAGGCCGCAGGGTACGCCAAGACCGCCCGTTGAAGGGGGAAAACCCAAACGGAGCGTGAGCGATTCCTACTAACTGTGACAAGGCAGATGTGGCAATCTGCCCGGCGAAAATCTTTTGATTGATACAATGATACTTACGGTTTGAACGCTTCACAGCATTGACCGTCGCGCCATCAGCATGGGGCGGGGTGAAATTCCCATGAGGGCGGTTGCCGCCGCCCGTCCGGATTATCGTTTTTTATATAAAGGGAGTGCCACGCCGCTTTTTCTGTCTTACGACAAGCCGACTTATAACGGCGCGGCATACTCCCGATTGATGAATGGAGTTTTACTATGGATAAGGAATTACAGTCATTGCTATATCAGCAATGGAGCAACGGCGCTTGCCGTGGCTATGTCATTCGGGCTATGGAAAACTGTGATTTCAGCCCAGACGATATAAAGCGTGTGGTTTCAGAGCTTCACTATGTTTTCGATACTTGCGGCATAGAGGAAGCGGAAACCCACTATCAGAACAGCCCTTATTGACTTCGGGCCAACTTGGCCCGAAGTATGAGGCAAGATTAACAGCCATCACTTTTGCTGATAAAAATGGTGGCTGTTTGTGTTTTCTCATAGGACAATCAGAGCATTTCATATACATGGAAAGGAGGGGGCGATTGTGATTGAAGAAACGTATTCCAATTTCAGAGTTGGCAAGCGTAGACATAGAAGCGGTGAACAAAGAGGATTTAGTTGATGTGAGCGGCTTTACCTTTGATACGACTGTGCCGCAGGAACAACGTGCGGCGAAAGTCATAGCGGCGGTTAAAAATCCTTATTGTTTTCGTGTGGGAGATATGGGCGTAAAGCTGGAGTTTTCAGAGAACGCTCCACCCCTGCAAGATGTGTTTGCCGACTTCCTCAAACGCAAGAAAAGCGGCCTGTAAAGCCAGTTTACAGGCCGCGACAACATTGTTCGCATTACGCTGAAATGGTATAATATAAGTGTAATGTGATAGGAAGGAGGACACATGGCACGAACAAAAAACAGGGGCTTTGAGGAAAAAACATCCGCACCTCAAATTATCCGCTGGAAACTCGCTCAATATATCCGCTTATCCAAAGAGGACATAAACCGTGGAAAGGATGACAGCAACAGCGTTACCAACCAAAAAGCATTGCTTGATGATTACTACCAACAGCACATAGACGAGTTTGAAAGTACCCAACCGCCGTATGTAGATGATGGGTACACCGGAACAGATACCAACCGGGACAGCTTTCAAAGATTACTTTCTGACATATACGCAAAAAAAGTAAACTGTGTTATCGTCAAAGACCTCTCTCGCCTCTCCCGTAACTATACGGATGCAGGGAGCTTGATTGAAAATCTGTTTGTACAGATGAATGTACGGTTTATCAGCTTGACAGAGGGTATTGACAGTTACTTGAACCCGGACAGTATTTCTAATCTCATTGTGCCGATTACCAATGTTATCAACGACAACTTCTGCTATCAGACTTCAAAGAAGATACGGCAGGTTTTTGATATGAAGCGGCGCAATGGTGAGTTTATCGGTGGGTTTGCCGCTTATGGTTACAAGAAAAACCCAAAGGACAAAAACGCCTTAATAGTTGATGAAGAAGCCGCCGAGATTGTAAAAAACATTTATGAGTGGTTTCTGGACGGTATGAGCAAAAATGCTATTGTACACAATCTCAATGACCGTGGCATTTTGTGTCCGTCCGAGTATAAGAAAAGCAAGGGCTTAAACTATCAAAATCCGAGCGGTTCCGAAAGGCCGTTATGGAGTTCAAAGACTGTAAGCGACATTTTGAAAAACCGCCTTTATGTAGGGGACATGGTACAAGGCCGCCAGCGTGTGAAAAGCTATAAGATACATACGCAGGAACAGGTTCCCGAAAATGAATGGTACATTGTGGAGAATACCCATGAGGGGGTTATAGAACGGCCTATCTTTGAAAAAGTGCAGGAGTTGCTAAAGCGTGACACCCGCACCGCTCCGCAGAAAAAGAAACTCTATCTGTTCAGTGGCTTTCTCCGTTGTGCCGATTGCGGTAAGGCTATGAGCCGCAGTCAAGTAAAAGGCACGGTGTACTATTTCTGCCGCACCTACAAAGACCAGTCAAAAACAGCCTGCACCAAACATTCCGTGAAGCATAACCGGCTGGAAGCGGCTGTCCTGTATGCCATTCAGCAACAGGTATATCTTGCAGTACACTATGCAAATACTTTGGAATATATCAGCACGGCTCCGCTTCAAAAAAGCCAGTCCATACGGATTGAAGCATTGATAGACGCAAAAGAAAAGGAACGCTCCAAAATCATGCGTTATAAGCAATCCATTTATCAGGATTGGAAAGACGGAGAAATCACCCATAGCGATTACCGCCATATGAGCGAAGATTACGAACGGCAAATAGCCGCTTTAGGCGAAGTTTTGAAAAACCTCCATGCAGAGCGTGAGGAATTACAAAACGGCATTACCGCTGAAAGCCCTTGCTTAGTAGTTTTCAAGAAGTTTGAAAATATCGACAAACTGACAAGAGAGGTTTTAGTTGAGCTTGTAGACCATATCAAGGTACATGAGAACGGTAACATCAGTGTGAAGTTCAAATTCGCTGACGAACTACGCCGGATAATGGAATACATAGAAATCAACACTCAATCCGAAGCGGTTTAACAGACCGCTAATAAAAAGGCAGTTTGTTTTCCTAATATTACCGGGTCAACTAAGCCGATCAGACCTCCGCTGGAAAAAGTGCAGCTAATTTGATTCAGAGCTTTCATTTTTCCAAACTGCATCGCAACGTGCTTAACCGTTAGTTCCATCACTTTTTACCCTCTTTGTGTTTGGTGGAACAATTATAGAGGAGCAAACCCGTTGCCAAGGCAATGGATAAGAACATAAGAAACACTCCCCGGCCACTGCCTCCGGGCTGTTCACCCAATAAATAAAACCAAAACGGACTGACGGCATATAGAATTACCGCCAATGCGGTACGCAAGGGCCTGTACTTGCGCATAGGTACTATTCGATCTTTCATAGTATCTTTATGTACTTCTTCAACCCCTGTACCATCTTCAGAGCCTTCCCCACAGTCCGCCGCTCCGGTCGATTCATCGCCTTTGATCAGATAATCGATACTGACACAGAACAGGTTGCTTAGGGCAATCAGCTTTTCGGTTTCAGGATAGGCGGCGTTGGACTCCCATTTTGAAATTGCCTGCCTTGATACATCTAAAATTTCTGCCAGTCTTTCCTGTGACATTCCTTTTTCTTTTCTTAAACGCTGTAGATTTTCTCCAAAGCTCATATCTGCACCTCGTATTCATGTTTTGAAAGAGCCATTACAAAAATTATTTTTTCAGTAAATAATCAATGCTGACTCCGAAGTAATTACTAATTTCTATAATTTTTGCCGTCTCCGGATAGGCCATCCCTTGCTCACATTTTGAAACAGCTTGTCGTGTTACATGCAGAATTTCAGTTAACGCTTCTTGTGAAATACCTCTCTGCTTTCTTATAAACTGCAGATTGTCGGCAAAACCCATGCACGCTTTACCTCGGCTATCTATTATTATAATGCTCATAGATGCGTAATCCAACCACTTTTGTTTTTCACTTTGTCAACTACAGGTTGCAGTTTTGAAGTTTAACGGACATTGTATGTCTGCCGCCCGCAGCATGGGCGGTTATGCATTTTGCTGGGCGGCTGAGTATGAATTCATGCCCTGTGGGGGCATTTTTCAATATTTTTTACAGTCACCACTTTAAATCCAAAAAGTTTTTCAGTATAATTATAACAGAGCATATCGATGGCCTCCCAAAATGGTGACATTGACAATTCCCATTTTAAAGGTTTTTCATCGTATATGCTCTGTTTTTAAGGCTTTATTCGTTTTTATACCTACGTTTATTATAGGGCCATAATGAATCCGTTATATTCCATGGGGCGACTCATGTTTTGCACTTTTTGCAGGAAAAAGAGGCGATGGACTTAAACGTAATTACTCCTTTCGGTTATTTAACTCTATGGGTGCGTCAGAACTTTTGAGGCAGAGCATGTCTCTGCAGGAGATATACGCTTAAAAGCAGTTAGGCAAGGCTAACCCATACGGAAATAAAAAAGCCACGCCGTTTTGATTACAAAATGGCCTAACTAAATATTATGGCTCTATAATAAAAGTTGGGGTAGGAACGAATAGCGCCTGAGAAAAAGAATAA
>ENA-UOOE01001379-UOOE01001379.1-fermentation-metagenome-genome-assembly--contig:-NODE-1379-length-20713-cov-4.031320_pt1 | contig 20713 bp, 18 predicted proteins | sample MGYA00245776_ERZ724021 | MGnify/ENA primary metagenome ERZ724021 (study PRJEB28704, sample SAMN03018321) | fermentation metagenome | biome: anthropogenic terrestrial biome; feature: soil; material... | reverse complement strand
CTGCCGGTATGACATGGAGAAGCGTAATGCGACTGTTTTCCCTTGGAAAAAGGCTTTCCCTCTGCGCTTCCATGGTGCGTCAAGGGACTTCCCTGGCAGATGTTGGCACAGATCATGCCTATCTTCCTGTTTGGCTGGCAAAGCACGGTCTAATCCGGAATGCCATTGCGTCTGATGTGCGCCGCGGCCCGCTTGAGCGTGCCAGGCGCAATATTGAACGGTATGGCGAAGATGATGTTATTACAGTCCGGCTTTCCGATGGATTGGACCGCATTCTCCCGGGCGAAGCCGACGATATTGTGATCGCAGGCATGGGCGGCCTGATGATTGCGGAAATTATCAGGCGGGCACAATGGCTGAAAGAAAGCGGGAAGCATTTGATCCTCCAGCCAATGACCCGCGCGGAAGACCTGCGCCGCAGCCTTTCGGAGCAGGGTTTTGCTATCCTTCATGAGCAGGCCGTCCAGGAAGGAAGCCATCTTTACACCGCAATGCTCTGTGCCTACTGCCCGCCACGGTGCGGCAGGGGATGCCTTTTCCCTTATGTTGGAGGGCTGACTGCAAAAACACCGGAAAGCTGTGCTTATCTGCGCCGGGAGGCAAAACGCCTACAGGCAAGGGCAGACGGCCTAAGCCTTGAGGGTGATGAGGAGGGCGCAAAACAGCTTTTTCATGTTTTGCAAAAGCTGGAAGCGCTGCTTACGCCGGACAAAACGGAGGGATGATTTTCATGACAACCGTTGGAGACATTTATCGTGCGATTGACAGCTTTGCACCTTTTTCAAGCCAAATGGATTTTGATAATGCCGGCCTGCTTGCCGGAGATAAGGAAACGGAAGTCCGCACGGCCATCCTTTCTCTGGATATTACACCGGATGTGGTGCACGAGGCAGCGCGAAAAAAAGCGCAGCTTGTGGTAAGCCACCATCCTGTGATTTTTCATCCGCTCCGGAACCTGCGTCCAGGCTCTGCGCCATACCTTCTGGCACAATATAATATAGCGGCAATCTGCGCACACACGAACCTCGACATGGCTCCCGGAGGAGTCAATGACAGCCTTGCCGGGCGGCTTAATCTGAAAGATGCGGCCCCGCTTGTCTGCGACAGTCATTCGGGCAGGCCGGCTGCGCTGAAGTGCCGGACAGAGCGGGAATTTCTTCCCCGTAAATTTGCAGAATTTGTAAAGAGCAGGCTAGGCTGTGATGGCCTTTTCTATGCCGACGGCAGGCGGAAGATTGATGAAGTCGGGCTGTGCAGCGGCAGCGGGGCGGAATACCTGTATGACGCGGCAGCTTCCGGCTGTCAGGCGTTTGTCACCGGGGAAGCGAAGCACAATGAACTGATTGATGCCAAAAATTTGGGCATTACACTCGTAGTGGCAGGGCATTATTACACGGAGAACGTGGTAATTGGGCCTCTGCTAAACCGGCTTTCGGAATCCTTTCCGGACGTTGCCTTCCTGAGGACGGAAGTATTTTCATGCCCGGAGGAATATCTTTGACTTGCGGGAACGGCCCGCGGAGGAAAATATATGGCCCTTGACGGAGCGTTTTTAAGACATTTGAAGCGGGAAATTGAAGAAGCTGCCCTTGGCAGCCGGATAGATAAGGTTTATCAGCCGAGCCGGGATGAGGTTGTCCTTTTTCTGCGCGGTCATTCGGAGAGCCGTCGGCTTCTTCTTTCCGCGCGCGTAAACAGTGCCCGTGTTGGCTTCACGGAAGATACGCCGGAAAACCCGAAAGAACCGCCCATGTTCTGCATGCTGCTCCGAAAAAAGCTGACCGGAGCCCATCTTGCCGCAGTGCGGCAACCCGGACTTGAGCGTCTGCTGTGCTTTGACTTCAGCACTTTGGATGAGTTGGGGGACAAGACCACCCTTACACTTATTGCAGAAGTGATGGGTCGTTACAGCAATGTGATCCTTACAGACGGTGGGGGAAAAATCATTGACGCGCTCCGGCGGGTAGATGCTTCCATGTCTTCCGAAAGGCTTGTACTTCCCGGGCTTGCCTACCAGTTGCCGCCGCCGCAGGATAAACTGTGCCTGCTGACCGCAGACCGGGAAGAAATCATGGAGCGTATTTGCTCGAAGCCCGGGGGAACGGAACTTTCCAAAGCCATTTTAGCTTCCGTGCAGGGCCTTTCCCCAATTGTTTGCCGTGAAGTGCAGAACCTTGTTGGCTGTGGCGGAGACCTGAGGGTTGCGGAAGTAACTCCGGAGCTCAGAAAGCGCCTTTCCCTTTTTCTTGGGCGCCTTGCGGATACCGTAAAAGAGACGTCGGGTGAACCGTATCTGGTGACAGGATTGAAACAGAAACCGCTTGATTTTTCCTTTTTGCCGATTGAACAGTATGGGATAGCAGCAACGGTAAGCAAAAAAGGCAGCTTTTCAGGGCTCTTGGACGAATTTTATGGGGAGCGCGACCGCATGGAACGTCTCCGTTCCCGTTCACAGGATTTGCTGCATATTCTGCGGGCGTCTTCAGAGCGCCTGAGCCGCCGCATCAATGCCCAGCGGTGTGACCTTGAACGGTGTGGGAAGCGCGATGAACTTCGTATTTGTGGCGATCTTTTAAGCGCAAACCTGTACCGGCTGAAGAAAGGGCTTCCCGAAGCCGAACTTCCGAATTACTATGAGAAAACGCAGCCGCCTGTAAAGATCAAGCTGAACCCGGCTCTTACGCCTTCCCAGAATGCACAGAAATACTATAAGGAATACCGGAAGGAAAAAACGGCGGAAAGCATCCTGACGGTGCAGGTCCGTGAAGCAAAGCAGGAGCTTGCCTACCTTGATACGGTTCTTGATGAACTGAGCCGGGCAACAAGTGAACACGACCTTGCGGAAATCCGTGCGGAGCTGATGGAACAGGGCTATCTCCGCAAGCCGCGGGGACGAAAAAAGCAGGCACCTTCGCAGGGGGCCATGCAGTTCCGGACGGACGACGGTTTTCGCATCCTTGTTGGCCGGAATAACCGGGAGAATGACCAGCTCACGCTGAAGCAGGCCGGGAAAAACGACCTTTGGTTCCATACAAAAAACATTCCGGGTTCTCATGTCGTCCTTTTCCTTGAGGGGAAAAAGCCGACGGCGCAGGCTGTCTCGGAGGCCGCCATGCTGGCTGCGACTTTCAGCCGGGGACGGGAGTCTTCCAATGTGGCAGTGGACTGCACGGAAATCCGCCATGTAAGTAAGCCGCAGGGTGCAAAACCCGGTATGGTCATCTACAAAAGCTTTAAAACACTTTTTGCATCACCGGACCGCAAAGCTGCCGATTGGTTGCGCCTTGAAAACAGGCAGAGGCTGTCGGGAAACAGCCTGCACGGCCCGGATTCTGGTAAATTCTCCGGATGGGAGGTGTCCCCATGACAGCAGACCGTCTCAATTCCCGGAATCTGCTGCGCAATGCAGTCTTGTTCGGTGCAGCCATAATTCTGCTGATTGCTGCAAACATCGCAATGTCTTGCGGAGCATTTTACGAAAGCCGTGCGGTCTATCTCCTTTTTGCAGCAAATGCCGCGCTGAATCTTGCAATCCTCTTTGATATCTGCACGGATATCCGCCGCAATTTTCCGCTGCTCGTTTTTGTGCTGTCCTATGATTTGCTGCTTCTCGGGCGTGTCTATGCAGCGTTTTTAACTGATTTTGACAACATCCTTTATGACCTGCAGGCGGATTCTTTTGAAAACCTTTTTCAGTCACTGCAAATCGTCACGCTTTCCCTGCTTTTTGTCTATGCGGCGTACCGGCTTTCAGCTCCACTCTTTTTTCGCCGCGAAAAAGAAGTCTACAAAAAAGGGACAGGCGCCGTGCGGAGCAACCAGCTGCTTCCGGTAATTCGGCAGTTAAGCGAAATTGCCCTGCTTATCAGCTCTGTTGCATTTTTCTATGTGCTGTTCCACTCGGTCCTGTATGTTGTCCGGCATGGCTACCTCACTTCCTATACCCAACAGGCGGACAGCATCCCATCCGCCGTCAGCCGGCTTTCGATGTTCTTTATCCCGTCGTTTGCAGTTTTTCTTGCTACGCTGCCCAGCCGGAAGCAGATGAGGCTCCCCATGCTGATTTACGGTGTCTATATGGTTTTATCCCTGTTTACAGGGCGCAGGAACACGTTTGTCTGTGAAGCGCTTATGCTCCTGATTTATTTTATCCTGCGCGACGGCCTCCGCGCAAAAGAAAAGCGTGTTGTAAAGGGAAAGACCGTCGCGTGGGGGATTTTGGCGGCGGTTGTCCTTGGCTATGCACTTGAAGTTGTCGCTGAGACGCGCTCCAGCGGACACTTACATTTCCGCAGTCTGCCTTCGGCAATTTATACTTTTATCTACTCCCAGGGCGCTACTTTCCGCGTCATCTCTGAAACAGTGAATTGTTGGGACCGCTTTGACCATAATTCGACGTATCTTTGCCTTTTCTATCCGTTTGAGCTGTTTGCACACAACAACACATTCCTTCACGCGGCTTTTGGGTTCACACCGATTGTAGAAACCCAGAGTATGCCATTTGTAATGACGACGCACAATTATGCTCATGTTCTTACCTTTATGGTTGCCCCGGACCGGTATCTTTCAGGCGGGGGCTTTGGCACGTCTTATGTGGCAGAAGCCTATGTCGCATATGGAATGGGAGGCGTTGCGGCAGTTAGTGCCATCGTCGGGGTTGTGTTCCGTTTCTTTTCCTCCATGCTTACAAGGCCATGGTATATCCTGGCACCCACTCTGCTTGCCGTGAAGGATTTTGTATTCATCCCACGCAATTTTGCGTTTTCATGGGTATTTGATGTCTTTAATTTGACCTATTTATGCTTTTTCCTTGTGATATATTTTCTTGCCCTTGTAATTGTATCTTTTGGGGCGCATCTGCGTAAAGTACCCGGATTCCGGGAGGAACACCTGCAAAGTGGGGCCGGGACATGAAGACCCTGCTCCTGCTGACGCGCTCGTTTCCATTTGACGACGGTGAAGAATTCCTTGCAGCAGAACTTCGGTATGTTTCCGGCTTCGACCGCATTCTTATCTGTCCGTGCGGGCTCGGACGGGCGTCGGTGCCGACGCGGAAGCTGCCGGAAGGAATTCGGTGTATCCGGATTATCAAGAAACCGTTTGGGAAATTTTATTATCTGCGCCTCCTTTTCCGGCCCTGTGTGCAGGCAGAACTCTGGCGGCTTCTCCTTACCGGGAAATGCCGTCCAGACCGTGTCCATGAGATGCTGTTTTTCCTGAAAAAAGCGGAGGGAACTGCGACGGGGCTAAAGGAAGCGGTTCCCGTTTCACCCGGAGACAGCATGGTGATTTACAGCTACTGGCTGTACGACATGGCTGCCGCAGGGGCAATGTTTACGGATTTCCTGCGGATGAGGGGCGTTAAAGTCCGGCTGATTTCCCGCGCACATGGCTTTGATATCCATGCGTCCCGCTCAAAAACAGGCTATTTGCCGATGAGACAGTTCCTTTTCCAGCGGATGGACCGTATTTATCCCTGCTCAGACGACGGTGCCAGTGCGCTGAGGCGGGAGGCCGGACGCTTTTCCGGCAAAATCAAGCGTTCCTACCTCGGCACAGAGGACTGTGGGCTTGGGGCCCCTAGCCAGGTTCCCTTTCACATTGTCACATGCTCTTACCTGCTGCCCGTCAAGCGGCTGAATCTGCTTATAAAAGCCCTGATGCGGGCTGACTTTCGAGTCGTCTGGACCCATATTGGCTCCGGCCCGCTGGATAGCGAAATCCGGGAGCTTGCTGCACAGCTTCCGCCGCAGGTCACGGCAGAATTTACGGGGGGGATGGAAAACCGAAGAGTCCTGGAATATTACCGCACCCATCCTGTTTCTGCCTTTGTTAATGTCAGTGCAAGTGAAGGCCTTCCTGTTGCAGTCATGGAGGCATTTTCTTTTGGTATCCCGGCTATAGCAACAGATGTCGGCGGCACGCATGAAATCGTTTCAGACGGCGGAAATGGCTTCCTGATTCCTCAGGACTTTTCCCCGGAACAGTTGCTCGAAGCTTTTTGCAGGCTGGAGAAGATGACGGAGCCAGACTATCAAAATCTTTGCGCCGGGGCACGGAAGACGTGGGAAGAAAAGTTCAGTGCGGCGAAAAACTATGGCCGCTTTTATAAGGAGATCGGAACATGGAACTGATGTACCTGACTTTTCAGGAAGATGCCCCGCTTTATATCGGTGTCCTTCGCAAAATCCAGTGGCAGGCGCACGCATTCCACCAGCTTGGTTACCGGGTTACCTATACGCTCTGGAAAGGGACTGAATACCGCTTCATAACCGAAGACAGCACCAAAGGAAAGAATGTTGGAAGCGGAAGCGGTATAATGCACCGTTTTGCTGAAGCCGCAGAGGATTATCTCTCCCGCCATCATTTTGATGTCCTTTATCTTCGCCTTGACCGTGTCAGCTTTGATGTGCTGAGGATCTGCCGCCTTGCAAAGAGAAGCGGTACCGAAAAAATCATAGTCGAGTTTCCCAATTACCCGTATCTTGCAAATTATATCGGCAGCGTGCGGGGGTTACACCCGTTCCGCAGGCGCTTTGCCGCACGGATGAAAACGCTCTGCATTGCGGCGGAGGACAGGCTGGCTTCCCCATGCCTCAGGCGATTTGCAGATGCAGCCGTTTTAATTGGCAACCATGCGGAAAGCTTTTTTGGCCTGAAGGCCATCTGCGTGGGGAACGGCGTAGCGGTGGAAGAATTTACGCCTGTGCCGCCAAAGAGGAACCGGGACGAAGTTGTCCTGATTGGTGTAGCTGGAACGCTTTGGTGGCAGGCCTACGACCGGGTTCTGGAAGGGATGTACCTTTACCGAAATGCTTCCCCTGGGCGAAAGCCGCGGCTCCGTTTCCTCATGGTGGGCGGAGATGCAGGGGAAATGCCTGCTTTCCGTGCGCAAATCCGAAAATACGGCTTGGAAGATGATGTGGAATGCCCGGGATTCCAGACTGGCGAAAAACTTGACAGACTGTATGCCCGGGCTGATTTAGGAGTTTCCTCGCTCGGATGCTACCGGCGCGGGCTAACTTCCTGTTCTTCCCTGAAAGCGCGGGAGTACTGCGCAAAGGGCCTTCCGTTCCTCTATGCCTATGAGGATGGCCTTCTTGCGGATAAGCCCTTTGCGATGAAGCTTCCGAATGATTCATCGCCCATTGATATGGAAGCTGTTGTGCGCTTTGTGAAGAGCTGCCGATCCAACCCTAATCTTGCGGAAAAAGAACGGCAGTTTGCACGGGATCACTATGACTGGAAAAACATTCTGAAACAAGTGCTCTGCTTTGCGGGCATTTAGCTATAAAAGAACATAGGAGGCGCTTTTCATGGAAATGTATGTAAGCTCTTCAGATATTCTGCGCTTTTTTAAGAAAAAATGGGTTTCCTTCCTGGTAGTTGTCCTGCTGTTTGGCGGGGTGTGTGCCATTCTGCCGTTAAAGACAGCACAGTACACCTATTCTGCAAATTCGACGATTACTTTTTCCTGCACTCCTTCCAAAAGGGATGACCCGAATTATACCCTTCAGTACCCGGGCATCCTGAATGTCCGCATCAATACGGCGGTTGCCGAGGCTTCTTCCAATGACCTTGTGGAAAAAACCGCTGCACAGCTCAATATAGATCCAAAAATAATTTACAAAATTACTGGGGAACAGCTTTACAGCTCGTCTTCCGTCAAGCTGACCGTACAGACTGCGAATGACACAATGGCCGCGAAAATTTCCGACACCGCTGCCAAAATCCTTGGAGAAGAAATAAAGAAACAGTACCCGCAGCCGGAACTGACGGTTTTCCTTACGGAAAAAGCGGTGCCGGCAGTAGCAAATTCCAAAAAATCAGCCATGGTAAAGTCTGGTGTGCTGGGCCTTGTGCTTGGCTTTGTGGTGTTTTTGTGCTATGGCCTGATCCGTGTGCTTTGCAATCATACAGTGCTCCATGGGCCTGCAGCGGAGGAAGCGCTGAAAATCAAGTACCTTGGAGGGATTCCGAGTGAGGAACACGGGGACGGCCGTCCAAACGCATTCCGCCGGATGAGGTCCGTTGTGCTGAATTACTTCGGCGGAGCGAAAAATCTCCTTGTGGAGGGCATCCGTGAAAGCGGGCATAAAGAGGTTGCGCTGGGGCTTGCAACGGCTCTTGCACAGTCCGGGCGGAAAGTCCTGCTGGTGGAAGTAGACCTGCGTGCCCCGGAACTGACGGAAGACCTTGGCGCTATCCCGGCAAAGACGCTCCTGGATTTGCTGAATGGTTCCTGCACTTTTGAGCAGGCTGTCACGCCAATTCGCCAGCAGCCGGGCCTCTGGCTGCTGGCGGCGGCTCAGGCGGGCAGTGAAAATCCGGCTGACCTTTTGGCGCAGGGCTTTGAAAATTTGCTTCAGGAAGCGGAATCGCACTATGACAACGTCATTATCTGTGCACCGCCGGAGGCCCTGTATCCCGATGCGGACAGCCTTGTTCCTGCAGTGCAGGGTGTAGTGATTTCTGCGACGTCCGGCGTTACAACCTACCGAGAGCTGCACAGTGCACTTTCTGTTGTGCGGGAGTCCGGGGGAAAGAAACTTGGATTTGTCCTTACCGGTATCTGAGCCAGACTCTTCTGTGGGTAGCTTATGTGAGGGAAAGCCCCCTTTCCGTTTGCGGGAAGGGGGCTTTCCTGCATATCTGCGCGCGGCTGTCCCATACTAAAATATGGGTGATCAAGATGGCAATTTCGCTGATCCGAACAATGCTTTTGTATGCGGTTGTAGTTGCGGCAGTCCGACTGATGGGAAAAAGGCAGATTAGCGAGCTTCAGACAAGTGAGCTCGTTGTCACTTTGCTGATTTCAAACCTTGCTTCTGTGCCGATGGGGGATACGGGGCAGCCGCTCCTGAGCGGCCTGATCCCGATTGCCGTACTGGTAATCTGTGAACTTACGGTTTCCGGTGCAATGATGAAAAACAAAAAATTCCGCCAGATGATTTGCGGCAATCCCATTCTGGTTATTTACGACGGCAAAGTGCAGCAGAGCGAAATGGAACGGCTGCGCATGACGACCGATGACCTCTTTGAGCAGCTGCGGCAGAAGGATGTTTTCAGCATTGAAGACGTGGCCTATGCAATCGTAGAGACAAATGGAAAAATGAGCGTTGTCAAGAAACCGGAGAAAGAACAGCCCATGGCGGGGCCGCTTGGTGTGGCACAGCCGGATAAGGGCTTGGAAACCGTTGTTGTCAGTGACGGTACAATCTCGGATACTTCGCTTTCGCTGTGTCGCCAGAACCGGAAATGGGTTGAAGATGTGCTCAATTCCGAGGGGATTTCCCTCAACGACGTGTTCCTGATGACCGCAGACGCAAAGGGCGACTATTTTATCGTGAGGAAGGATGCGGAGCAATGAAGCGGATGTGGGCAGTGTTGATTTTGCTTCTTCTAACGGTTACAACCAGCGTACTCGGCATCATCCATACGCGGAGAGTGACCAGCCAGATGGAACAGACTGTAAGCATGGCAAAAGATGCCATGGAGCATGACGACAGAGACAAGGGGCTTTCCTTAAGCCAAAAGGCAGTAAAAGACTGGCGTGATGAGCATCACATTCTGTGCCTTTATATGGTTCATTCAAGGCTTGAGGCAATCGACCAGACTCTTACAGCCCTGCCGGAGCTTTGTCAGGATGAGGAAACGAAAGATTTTTTTTCGGAATGTGACCGGGGTATTATGCAGATTGATTATCTAAATGAGTCGGAAATCCCGAATCTCGACAATATTTTTTGAAAAAAAGCAGCCCCTCCGGCTTTTCTGCCTGATAAACGGCCCATTGAAGAAAACTATTTTCCCTTGAAAATCCGTATGGTTTCCCGGTATGCCTGTTCCATGGATTCCACGTTTTTCTGAAAATCGTAGAGTTCCAGTACGCGTTTGCGCCCGCTTTTTCCAAGGGATTCCCGAAGCTCCGGGTGCTGCGCAAGCTCCAAAAGCTTTTCCGCGGCAGCCTGCGGGTCATGCCTCGGGACTAAAAATCCTGTGACGCCGTCTTCCATGGTTTCCCGGAAACCGTCGGCATCCGATGCGACAACCGGTACCCCGCAGGCCATAGCCTCTACGGCGGAAACGCCGAAACTTTCCTCAATACTCGGGAGGCAGACGGCATCCATCCGGTTTAAAATAGACGGGACTTCTGTGTTTGGAACAGCGCCGCGCAGGAAAGCGCATTTTTCAAGGCCGAGACTGCCAATCAGTGCCTGAAGGCTGCCCCGCAGGCTTCCTTCCCCATAAATCTCAAGCTTCACGGGCCTGCCCTCCGGCATCTTTTCCCGGAGAAGCGCAAATGCCCGGATGAGGTCATCCATTCCATAGGGGGGCTCCAAAGCCTTGACGGCACCAACGGTAAAGCACTTGTCTTCCGCTTTGTGCTCCGGTGCAAAACGGCTGCAGTCCACACCGAACGGTGTAATAAAAATTTTCCGGCAGCCGGGCAAAAGGAGTCGGACCTGTCTAGCCATCGCATAGCCTGTCGAAGCGACTGCATCGGCCGCGGCAAGATTTTTCCGCACGAGATGCCGGTAAAGAGGGCCTTTGGCCGGAAACAAATAGACGTCGCTGCCCCAGACAGAAAGCAGGAGGGGATGAACGCCGCAAAGACGTGCCAGGGTTCCATAGCCGCTTGCATAGTGGGCGTTGACAAGGTCCGGTCGGAACTGTGCAAGCTCTTTTTTCAGGCAGCCTGCGTTAAAAAAATACCCTGCAAAACCGGGAACTTTCAGTGGGATGGTTTTTACGCGGCTGTCGATTTTTTTCTGGGTATCCGCATGGTCCGGCAGGGAATACAGGCGGACGGTATGCCCTTTCTGCGCAAGGGCATTTACCCAGCGCGCCGTATGAATTGACTTTGCGGCTGCAAGAAAAGCAATTTTCATGAAAAGCTTCCCCTTCCTTACGCAGGCAGAATTTCCCGCCGGACAAGGAATTTAATGTCTTCAGAATATCACTTTCCGGAAAGCATTGCAACGGCTGGAGCGGGGCTGATTCCTTGCCAATCCCCGGGTGCAATGCTATAATAAAAAAACAGTATGGTCGGCAGTGCTGCTTGGGGCATGACGGCCCGGGAAAGCTGAGGCGTTCGATTTGCCGGCAGTCAGCGTAGTCGTTCCAATCTATAATGGGAAACAGCACCTTGCCCGGTGCGTAAAAAGTATCCTTGCCCAAAGCTTTCCGGATTTTGAGCTCCTCCTTGTAGATGATGGCTCAACGGACGGCTCGTGGGAAGCTGCACTGAAATATGAGTCTGACAAGCGGGTACATGTTCTGAAAAAGCCGCACGGCGGACTTGGCGATACAAGAAATTATGGGGCGACACATGCTTCGGGAAAATATCTTGTTTTTGTTGATTCCGATGACTGGATTGAGCTTTCCACGCTGCATGACCTTTTCACCGCGGCGGAAAAAGAAAAAGCGGAGCTGGTCATTTTTAATTTTGTCCGTGAAAATGCTGGTAAGGGCCGTACATGCTGCCTGCCGCTCCACACTCCGGAATCCGGAAGCAAAGTAAACAGGAAGCTGATTGAGGAACTGATTGGCCCCGACGGAACAGATTCGGCGTGGCATCGCGTTGAGATGCTCGGCAGCGCCTGCCGCCGGATGTACCTGAAAAGCTGGTTTACCGGGAACAAGATTTTCTTTGGGAACGAACAGAAAATCATGTTGGAGGATCTCCCGGTAGCCATCCAGGCCCATTGTGCATGCAGGCACCTTCTGGTGCTCGGCGGGGCTTACTATCATTATTTCTGCAATCACAACTCGCTGAGCACGCGGTACCGGCCGCACAAGATGGAAATGCTGACTGCATGCTTCCTCAGTGTGGAGAAAATCCTGGAAAAGTATGGACTATCCGAAAAATACCGGGAGCGCCATCTGGCATGGTTTCTACGCTATGCTGCACATTCTTCGCTTGTCAACTGTTTCAGCCCCAGAAATCCTGCCGGCTTTTGTGGGCGCTGGCGTGAAGTGCACGGGATTCTCCAAAATCCAATCCTGCGCCGCGCTGCCCAGTCGGATTACCTGCAACACGCTTCCAAGGCGGACCGGATGTTGCTCTGCATCCTGCGCACACGCTGGACACCGCTTGTCTACCTGTTTTACCGGTGCTATTCCTGCGTTCTACGGAAAAATGAGAGGAAACAGTAAAAAGGAGGGTGCCCCGATATGGCAGAGAAGAAGAAAGTCCTGTTTATTAGCTACAGTCTGCACAGCGGCGGCATTGAAAAAAGCCTTGTTACTGTTCTGAGCCTGTTCGATTATCAGCGGTATGATGTCGATTTGCAGCTTTTTGCCAACGAAGGGCTGTTCCTCAAACGTGTGCCAAAGCAGGTGCATCTGCTGCCACCGCTTTTTCCACCGGAATACCGGCTGAATATCCGGCAGGCTTTCCCTGCTCTGCTGTGTGCAGGGAGGCCGGGCCTTGCGCTTGGAAGACTCCGTGTTTCCCTCGCGGGAAGGCATGGGACGATGGGGGAGCGGCTCGGAAAGATGTGGAATGTCGAGAGCCGCCTTGTCCGTACACCGGAAAAAGAATATGATGCCGCTGTTGCCTTTATGGAGGGCCAGCCGATTTATTACAATGTGGAAAAAGTCAGGAGCCGTGTGAAAATCGGCTTTATCCATGGTGACTATGAGGCAATGGGCCTCTGCCGTGAGTTTGACCGCAGATATGTGAAAAAGCTGGACGCGCTCTGTACGGTTTCCGAGTCCTGCCTCCAGTCGCTTCAGCGGGCGTTCCCGGAGGACGCTGCGAAATGCCATGTTATTTATAATATCCTTTCGGAGCGCTTTCTTCGTTTACTTGCAAAGAAAGGGGAGGGCTTTTCAGACGGGTACCGCGGCCTGCGTGTGCTCACGATTGCGCGCCTTTCCCCGCAAAAAGGGCTTGATCTTGCAATGCCTGCGGCAGCGGCCCTGAAAAAAAGGGGAATCGGTTTCCGCTGGTATATCATCGGCATTGGGCCGGACGGGCAGAAACTCCGGGCAATGGCGGAAAGCCTCGGCCTTGCGGACCGTGTTGTGTTCCTCGGTGAAAAAGCGAACCCCTATCCCTACCTTGCGGGATGCGACGTATATCTTCAGCCGAGCCGCTTTGAAGGGAAGTCGATTGCTGTTGATGAAGCAATGGCACTGCACCGGCCGATTGTGCTGACGGATTTTTCGACGGCAGCAGACCAGATCGCCTCTGGCCGAAATGGCCTTATTGTCCCGATGACACCAGAAGGCATAGAGAAGGGCCTTGCAGAGCTGCTTCTTCACGAAGGCCGCCGCAGGCAGTTTTCTTTGGCCCTTGCGGAAAAGAATTATTCCAATGAAAGGGAGCTTTCCAAATTGTATGCGCTGATTGACGGAAAACAGTAAAAACGGCAAATAAAAAAGGCGGCCCCGCACGGCCTATCCTGCGGGGCTTTTTCAGACGGCAGAGAGGAAAAAAGCAATGGGAAAAAAAGTTATGGTTGGCATGAGCGGCGGGGTGGACAGCTCCGTTGCCGCCTGCCTTCTACAAGAGCAGGGATATGAAGTCTGTGGAGCAACCCTCCACCTTTATGACAATGCGGATGCCGGAATCCGGTCACGCACCTGCTGTTCCCTGAAGGACGTGGAAGATGCGCGTGCCGTTGCGTACCGGCTCGGCATTGAGCACTATGTGTTCAACTTCGGCCCGGAATTCCGGCGTGACGTAATGGAGCGGTTTGCACGCGGCTATGCGTGCGGGGAAACACCGAACCCCTGCATTGACTGCAACCGGTTTATAAAATTCGGGAAGATGCTTGAGCGTGCAAAACTGCTTGGCATGGACTGCATTGCGACGGGACATTATGCCCGTGTGGAGTATGACCGGTCACGTGGCCGGTACCTGCTCAAAAAGGCAAAGGATGTTTCCAAAGACCAGACCTATGTACTGTATTCGCTGACACAGGATGGGCTTGCGCATACGCTTTTTCCGCTCGGTTCGCTTCTTAAGTCCGAAGTGCGCCGCATTGCGGAGGAACACGGCTTTGTCAACGCAAAAAAGCCGGACAGTGAAGATATCTGTTTTGTCCCTGACGGAAATTATGCCGGATTTTTGGAACACAAGATGGGCCTTAGCTCAGAGCCGGGGAATTTTGTGGACTGTGCGGGAAATGTGATTGGAAGGCACCGCGGCCTGCTCCATTATACGGTCGGCCAGCGGAAGGGACTCGGAAGCTTCGGCGAACCCAAGTATGTCGTCCGGAAAGACGCGGTGGCAAATACGGTCGTTCTTGGCGGAAACAGCGACCTAGCATGCAGCAGCTTCACGGTTGGGGAAGTCAACTGGATTTCTGTTGCGTGCCTTCCGGGGCCCGCCGAAGCCGATGTTAAGGTGCGCTACAGCCAGAAAGCGTTTCCGGCGGAAGTAATTCCGTTGCCGGATGGCAGGGCCGAAGTCCGGTTCCAGGAACCACAGCGCGCCGTAGCACCGGGCCAGGCTGCCGTTTTTTACCAGGGGGACGAAGTGCTTGGCGGCGGGACAATTTTGCCGATGCCAGGCGGGAAAGATAAGGCAGGGCGAAAAAATGATTTATGCTGACCATGCGGCGACGGCACCGCTCTCTAAAACAGCACTGGAAGCCATGACGCCGTACCTCACGACGGAATTTGGCAATGCTTCAACGATTTCTGCTCCCGGACGGAGGGCAAAGCGTGCACTTGAGGAGGCCCGGGAAACGGTTGCGGCGGCATTTGGTGCAAAGCCGCATGAAATCTATTTCACATCGGGCGGCTCAGAATCCGACAACTGGGCTCTCCGCTCCGCAGTGAAAGCCGCCGGACCGGGGAGGGATGGGTTGATTACCGATGCCGCCGAGCATCATGCCGTGTTGCGAACGGCGGAAAAGCTGAAAAATGATGGTTTCCATGTAAAAATTCTTGGCGTAGGGAAGGACTGCCGCGTGGAACCCGTTGCCCTGCGCAGTGCCCTTGGAGAAAAGACAGCGCTTGTGAGCGTTATGGCGGCAAACAACGAAGTGGGAACCATCATGCCGGTTTCGGAGCTTGCCCTTGCGGCGCATCGGTCTGGGGCGCTGTTCCATACGGATGCCGTGCAGGCGGCCGGGCATATTCCGCTGAATGTGCGCCGACTTCACGTTGACCTTCTGTCTTTTTCCGCTCACAAGTTTGGCGGCCCAAAGGGCTTCGGCGGGCTTTTTGTACGGGAAGGGATTGAACTGGAGCCGCTCGTTTTCGGCGGCGGCCAGGAGCGCGGCCTGCGCGCCGGTACGGAGAACGTTGCCGGCGCCGTTGGGACAGCCGCTGCACTCGCGGAATCCTGCCGAGCCATGGTGAAAAACGAAACATATGTCAGTGCGCTTCGTGACCGGCTTATCTGCGGCATCCTGAAAATTCCGGGTTCCTATTTAACCGGGGACAGGAAGAACCGCCTGCCCGGCAGCGCCTCCTTTGTCTTTGAGGGTGTGGAAGGCGAAGCGCTTCTTCTCTTGCTTGACCAGTGCGGCATCTGTGCGTCGTCCGGCTCAGCCTGTTCTTCGGGCGCGGCAGAGCCTTCCCATGTTCTGCTTGCCATGGGTATCCCGCCGGAGCTTGCCCGCGGTGCGCTCCGCCTGACGCTTGGTGCGGACAACAGCGCGGAGGATGTGGAGGCAATCCTTGCAGTCCTGCCGGGAATCATTTCCCGCTTGCGCGGTGCATAGCATTCGCAGGAAAGGGGAAAAAATCATGAATTACTTTGATCTACATTGTGACACGGCTACGGAATGTTTCCAAAAGCACTGTAGCCTTGCCCGGAACAGTCTGGCCCTCGATCTGGAGCGCACAGCGGGCTATGAAAAATGGGCGCAGGTTTTCGCGGTTTGGATTGATGACAGTCTGCGCGGTGAAGAAGCGTTCCGTTATTTCAGGAGTGTCGCGCAGTTTTTTGCAGAAGAGACAGCAAAAAATAAAGGAACCGTCTCATTCTGCCGGACAGCCGGAGAACTGAAAAAAGCCGCGGGATCGGGAAAGCGGGCGGCGCTGCTTTCCATTGAGGGCTCGGCTGCGCTCGCAGGGAACCTTCAGCATTTGTATGACGCAAAACGTCTCGGCGTCAGCCTGATTACCCTTACCTGGAACGGGCGCTGTGAAGTCGGGGACGGTTGCGGGGTATCGGATGCAGGGGGCTTGACGCCATTTGGAAAAAGGCTTGTCCGGGAGATGAACCGCCTGTGCATGGTCGTTGATGTTTCCCACCTCTCGGAAAAAGGGTTCTGGGATGTTGCGCGAACGGCACAGAGGCCGTTTGTTGCAAGTCACTCGGATTCCAAGGCAGTCTGCGGACACCGGCGCAACCTTACGGATGAGCAGTTCTGTGAAATTGCGAAAGGAGGCGGCCTTGTCGGGATGAACCTCTGCACCAGTTTCCTCAGCGAGAGTGTCGCTTCGGTGGAAGATGTTCTGCGGCATGCGGACCATTTTTTAAACCTTGGCGGGGAGAATGCCCTTGCCGTCGGTTCTGACTTTGACGGGTGTACGCCGGTGGAGGGCCTTGACCGGGTGGAGAGAATGGGCCGGCTTTGCGGCCTTTTGAAAGATGAATTTGGGAGAGAAGTTGCAGACCGGATTTTTTGGAAAAATGCATTTGATTTTTTTGCCAAAAATATGAACTGAACCTTGCTACCGGGCCGCTGCTTATGCTATGATGAAAAAGGGGAGGTGAGGCTGCCCCTATGCCGAAATCGAAAAATCAAAAGCTGAAGCTGCTTTACCTGCGGAAAATTCTGCTGGAGCGTACGGATGAAAAGCATCCGATGACACTGGAGCAGATGGAAGAGGAACTGGAAAAGTGCGGGATCCATTCCCAGCGCAAGAGCCTTTACAGGGATCTTGAAAGCCTGCGCGAATTTGGGCTGGATATTGTTCGGTGCCGTTCAAAAACGACGTCATATTTTGTCGCGAATCGCGGTTTTGAGCTTCCGGAGCTGAAAATCCTTGCAGACGCCGTTGCATGTTCACGCTTTATTACGGAGAAAAAGTCAGCACAGCTGATTGAAAAAATCGGAAAGCTTGCAAGCAGCCCGGAGGCATCTCTCCTGAAGCGGCAGGTCTTTGTCCGCGGCAGGGTAAAAACGCAGAATGAACAGATTTACTACAATGTTGACACCATCCATCGGGCGATTGCCCTGAAATGTGCGGTCGCGTTCCGGTATTTTGAGTACTGTGTAGAATGGGGCTCACCGGATCACTGGTCAAAGGAATATCGCTGCGGTGGGAAAAAACACATTGCTTTTCCGTATGCCCTTGTCTGGAATGACGAAAACTACTATATGACCGCTTACTACAAAAAGTACGGTGGCATCACGAATTTCCGTGTTGATAAGATGGAGGGAATTGAAATCCTGTCGCCGGATGCTTTTCAAAAGCCGGAGCATCTGTCTTTCAGTCCTGCTGAATACTCAAAAAAGGTATTTGGCATGTTCAGCGGCGATGAGCAGCGCGTTACCCTGCGCTTTGACAATTCACTGCTCGGTGTTGTGCTGGACCGCTTTGGCAAAGGCGTTGAAATCCGCAGGGCGAACGGTACCAATTTCCTCGTCAGTTTTGACGCAATTGTCGGGCCGACAATGCTTGGCTGGATTTTTGAATTCGGCAGTAAGGTGAGGGTGATAAAGCCGGAAAGCCTGGCGCGCGAACTCTGCCGGATGTCTGAAGAACAGCTCTCTATTTATTCCTTATCTGGCGCTGAAAGCACCGCAAATTCACAAGGAGGAACCCTGACAAAATGAAAATTGCAAACATCGCTCTGACGCATGCCGGAAAATTTCACGCGGATGATGTGTTTTCTTCGGCATTCCTGAAAATCATCAATCCGAAAATCCGCATTGTTCGGGTAACGGAAGTGCCGGAAGGCTTTGAGGGTATTGTGTATGATATCGGACGCGGAAAGTTTGACCATCACCAGGAAAAGGCTGAAATCCGCGAAAACGGCGTGCCCTATGCGGCGTTTGGCCTTCTTTGGAGGGAATATGGGCAGAGCTTCCTCGAAGAGAGCGGATGCCCGCGGGAAGACTCTGCCGCCGAGACTGCACACTTTGATGAGCACTTCATCCAGCCCCTTGATGCCGATGATAACACCGGCTGCGGTTGCCAGCTTGCGGGAGCGATCGGTGCGTTTAACCCGGTCTGGGATTCGGACGCCAAAACGGATGACTGCTTTGAGGAAGCTGTTACCGTAGCGGAAAAAATCCTGCGCAGGCAGCTGGAGGGAATCCTTGCAGAGCAGCGTGGGAAATCACTTGTCCGGGAAGCCCTTGCATCAGAGAAAGACCGTGTAGTTGTGCTGCCGCGGTTTGCACCATGGAAGTCGGTTCTCGTCCCGTCAGATGCGCTGTTTGTTGTCTATCCGTCCAAGCGGGGTGGCTTTTCGGCACAGGCTGTGCCAAAAAGCCAGGGTTCCGAAGAGATGAAATGTTCTTTCCCGAAAAGATGGGCCGGCAAGGAAAATGCGGAACTGCAAAAAATTTCCGGTATAGCCTCGCTTCGCTTCTGCCACAAAGGACGCTTCCTTGTTTCCACAGGGAAAGAAGAAGATGCCCTGAAAGCCTGCCGTGCTGCGGTGAAGGCTGCCGGCAGCAATGTGAAATAAGACGGACCGGGAGGAATCGGTATGAAAATCACCGTAATTGGCTGCGGCCGATGGGGAAGTTTCCTTGCGTGGTATCTTGACCAGATTGGCCATGAGGTGACGCTTTATGGGCGTGAAGGTTCCCGGCACTTGGAGCAGTTCCGTGCAGTGCATTCCAACGGCCTTGTTACCCTCAACGAGTGCGTCACCCTGACTTCCGACCTGGAAAAAAGCATTGCATCAGCAGAAATCCTGGTGATTTCCGTAAGCTCGCAGAGCTTCCGGTCCCTGATGCAGCAGATTTCCAAGTTCAGCCTTTCGGGTAAGATGACAGTCCTCTGCATGAAAGGCCTGGAGGCTCCTACGGGTATGAGGCTGACGCAGATTTTTGAGCAGTATGCGCCGCCCGCTGCCCCTGTGGCCATCTGGGTAGGGCCCGGCCATGTGCAGGATTTCACGCGCGGAATCCCAAACTGCATGGTGATTGACAGCAAGAGCATAGATGTTAAAAAGCAGCTCGTCTCTATCTTTTCCAGCAGCCTCATCCGCTTTTACTACGGCGACGACCTGCTTGGCAATGAAATTGGAGCCGCCTCAAAAAACGTGATTGGAATTGCTGCCGGGATACTGGACGGGCTTGACAAGACTGCACTCAAAGGTGCCCTTATGTCGCGCGGCACAAGGGAAATTGCCCGGCTTATCAAAGCCATGGGTGGCAATGAAATTTCCGCTTATGGGCTTGCCCATCTGGGTGACTATGAGGCGACTGTCTTTTCGCCTTACAGCCATAACCGGAAATTCGGCGAGCTTTTTGTGCGGGGTGAGCCTTATGGGGAACTGGCAGAAGGGGTTGCCACGACGGCAGCAATGCTGAAACTCGGCAGCAAATACCATGTCGATTTGCCGATTTGCCATACGGTTGATGATATTGTAAACCATGGGAAGGATCCGAACCGCGCGATTTCCGACCTGTTCCTGCGCAGCATTAAGCGGGAATTCTAAAAGCAAAGGAAAAAATAAATGGCCGTTTATCCGGCCGGAAGGGAATCAATATGAGCGAAGAAAGCTGTGGACAGGATTGTTCTTCCTGCGGGAAGGACTGTGCCTCGCGCAAAAAGAGCCCTGCCGATTTTCTTGAAAAGCCGAACTCCAAAAGCAAAATCGGGCGTGTAATCGGCGTTGTCAGCGGAAAGGGAGGAGTCGGGAAAAGCTTCGTCACGGCTGCACTTGCAGTGCTGCTGAGCCGCATGGGCTGCCATACCGGCATCCTGGATGCAGATGTCACGGGCCCGTCTATTCCAAAGATGTTTGGGCTTCACGGGAAAGTAACCGGTGATGGCAGTGCCATCTACCCAGCTAGGACTAAAAACGGCCTTAAAGTGATTTCCGTGAACCTTCTGCTCGATGATGAGCGCACGCCTGTTGTCTGGCGCGGGCCGCTGATTGCCAATATCGTAAAGCAGTTCTGGACGGATGTTGTCTGGTCGGATGTAGACTATCTTTTCGTCGATATGCCGCCGGGGACCGGAGATGTGCCGCTGACAGTGTTCCAGTCCATCCCCGTGGACGGCATTGTGATTGTCACGTCGCCGCAGGAGCTGGTTTCCATGATTGTTTCCAAAGCTGTTAATATGGCGAAAATGATGAATGTGCCAATCCTTGGCATTGTTGAGAATATGAGTTACGTCAAGTGCCCCGACTGCGGGAAAGAAATCAAGGTATTTGGAGAGAGCCATCTTGATGAGACCGCAGGGAAGTATGGCCTGCGTGTCCTTGGGCATGTGCCGATTGATCCGGAGTCGGCGGAAAAATGCGATGCCGGCCTTGCGGAAGAGCTTCCGTTCCCATGGCTGGAAAAAGCCGCTGAAGCTGTCCGCAGCATCCCGAAAAAGCAGGTGTGAAGAAGTTCCCCGTGCCTTCTGAACTGTTCTCCGTTGAACAGACAAAGGAATAAAGCCCTGTCGTAGATATTTTGGATTTAGGCGGTCTTGCTTTGAATTCCGAACGGAGTGAGGCCGCTTTTCAAATGAATACGCTCATAGTTGTAAAACTGGACATATTCAGCTACAGCTTGTTCTACTTCAACACGGCAAGAAAATTTCATCCGGTACAGGCATTCCGTTT
>ENA-UOOE01001372-UOOE01001372.1-fermentation-metagenome-genome-assembly--contig:-NODE-1372-length-20774-cov-4.614943_pt1 | contig 20774 bp, 16 predicted proteins | sample MGYA00245776_ERZ724021 | MGnify/ENA primary metagenome ERZ724021 (study PRJEB28704, sample SAMN03018321) | fermentation metagenome | biome: anthropogenic terrestrial biome; feature: soil; material... | reverse complement strand
ATCGCCCTGTCAATGAATCTAAGATTCTGACAAAAGTACAGGCTCTGCATCTTCTAAGGAAAAGAGGATACACGATCATAGATGACCCTGTTGTAACCGCTTAATCCTGACTCAATAAATATCAACTTTTATCATTCAAAAATTCCGAATGGTTTGTTTGCTATGCCCAGTTTTATTGGTTACTCCTACTTATTTGTTTCAAACTTTCACCTCTATCTTCTGTTCAATATTTTTTTGTACTATCATTAATATGGATATTATAACAAGATAAAACAGCGCTCCTACAGTGTAGGATTCTATGGTTCTATAACTAAGTGCAGCATAATTTTGTATCTCTTTGGTAATTTCATTCACTACTATTACGGACAAAATTGCCGTATCTTTTATAGTTATTATAAATTGATTAAACAGTGACGGCAGCATCATCTTAAAAGCAGGCGGCACTATAATATGCCATAAAATCTGCCTGTTTGTCAGCCCAAGACACAAACCCGCCTCATTCTGACCAGGATCAACAGATTGCAAAGCCCCTCTTACAATTTCCGAGATAAACGCCCCTGAATTAAGGCTTATTACGATTATGCCTGCAGTCTCTGATGATATATCCGTATTTAATAACAACGGCAGCACATAATAAACATATAGCGCCTGAACTATCAAAGGAATGCCCCTTATAACCCAGATATAAGCGCCTGCTATTATTTTGGCAGGCTTGTTCTTCCCCTGCAATGCATAACCGCTTATGCTGCCGATTATAAAGCCGAAGAAAATTCCTGCAACTGAAATCAAAAGTGTAACCTTCAGCCCTCTGACAAGCATCGGCAAAAGAACTTTTAAAAACTCCATACTATCACTTCCTATACTTTTAAATGTAGTGCCGCTTTAAAGCGGCACTATCTTATATTTACTCAAACCACTTAGAATTAAGAGCATCTATGGTCCCGTTTTCTTCCAACTCTTCTATAGCTTTGTTCAGAATGTCAACCAGTTCCGGATATTCTTCAGAAGTATCAAATGATACTGCTATTGCATAAGGTGCCTGTCCATTGTTGAATTCCTCACCGACCGTCTCCAGCTTAGTACCGCTCTTCGTCTTAATATAATAAGCAACTCCAGGATGGTCTTGTATAAGTACATCGACCTTTCCCTGCTCCAAAGATTCATATGCAGTAGTAATAGTATCATGAACTTCTATGGACTCTGCAGGAAGATTCTTTTGTGCATAAATGTGAGATGCAGTTCCTTTCTCAACGGCTACAGTATAATTACCTGATTTTAAGAAATCAACGCCTGTTATTTCCTTTGGGCTCATTTCTTTGTTTACAGCTATGATCAGTCCTGAATCATAATAAATATTACTAAAATTCATTACTTCTTTTCTTTCGTCTGTAGCACATAATGCTGCCAGGGCCATATCAAGTTTTCCTTTTGCAACTGAGGTTGTAAGAGCAGAGTAATCCATGTTTTTAACCGTGCCGCCCGCTATAGTAAACCCCAAAATCTTCTGTAATTCATTTAAAAAGTCCATGTCATACCCGATTAGCGTGGAACCGTCATGGTCATAGTAGGAAAACGGTGCGAATAAACCTGTTGTCCCCACTGACAGCTCAACACCTTCAAGCGCTCCTTCTATACTTCCATCCTCCGTATAAGTTTTAGCAACCTTTCCTTCGTTTTCAGTTTTACTTACTTTGTCTCCATTGAAGCATGCCGTAAAAAGCATTAGTGCAGATCCCAAAATTACAATAAATGATAATATCCTTCTCATTTTCTTTTTCATAATATCCTCCTAATTTAATAATCAAATTCCTATCCGGCAATAAATTTTACATGGTAGCCGTATACATTTGCACACAAAAACCCCGCCTCGTAAGAGGCGGGGTTTCCGCGGTACCACTCTAATTGCCGCATTAAAAACACAGCATCTCATTTCGTATAACGGCATCTCCCGTTTGGGTTGCTACTCCCAAATGCTCCAAGGCGGGTTCAATATACAGCGGGACGAAAACATTTCACCTTCTGTTTTCTCTCTAGAGTCCTTAATAATTTACTATTCCTATTCACAGCACTTATTCAATTAAAATACACAAAAAACCGCCTCATAAGAGGCGGTTTCCCGCGGTACCACTCTAATTGCTGTATACAGCATCTCATTTCATATAACGGCATCTCCCGTTTGGGTTGCTACTCCCAAATGCTCCGAGACGGGTTCAATATACAGCGGGACGAAAACATTTCACCTTCTGTTTTCTCTCTAAGATCCATGCATATTTAATAATTCTCATCTTAGCAATTTATAAATTTATTTTATATTGATATATAATATATGCCATAGATTTCATTTTGTCAACCACTTTGCATAAATTATTTTTCCCTTTCTCTGCTTTCATATTTTTTAAACAGCTTACTGCCTATAAAATTAATAAGTAGTATAAATAAAATATAAATAACAGACTCCACAGGTTTTTCAAAAAATGAATTAACATTTTCCCCTATAAATGCAAGAGATAAAAGCATAATAAATTTAGAGGGAAGAAGAGCCGCCAAAAAATGTTTGGTGTTCATATTTGCAAGAGCAGAGGCACCGCTTATTAAAAAAGACGGCGTAAACGGAAAACAGTACAGGAAAAAAAGGACCGTTAAATTGTTTTTCTTAATCTTTTCTAAAATCTTTTTATGCTTGCTCTTCTGTATTTTCTCTTTAAATTTTTCCCCCCCAACCCTTCGAATCAGCAAAAACAAAAGAAAAGACCCTAAGCAGTTTCCAATCCATGAATAAAGATACCCGAAAAAAAAACCAAAAGCCGAAACATTTATTATAACAAATGCAATCAAGGGCAATATGGGGCAGAATGATTCAATGACCGGAAGCAGAATACCTGCCACCGGTCCTGCATTTTCCACATATTGTAACAAATTGTAAAAACTTATATCCATTCAATCTCACCATGACTTTATATTTAATATGCCCCATTTTTTAATTCTGATTTATTAAGACTTGATTATTTTCAAATAAAAAAATATAATTAAATTATCGTACGTTAAAAAGAAATTGAAAGGATAATGTTATGAAATATTTTATTGGAGTTTCTATACCCAAAAACTATAAAAGTAAAATAGAAATGCTTAGAGTTAAATTTAGACTTTTTACAACAGAACCACATATAACGATAGTTCCGCCTCCGGCATTGCCGGATGAAGACATATTTATCGAAAAAATCATCGAAATTTGCAAAAACACTATGCCGTGTTAATCTAAGCAGTCTGGGGCAATTTGGCAGCCGTGTTTTATATGTGCAGGTATATTCACCGGGACTAATAAATTTATATGATAATATTTACAAAACACTGAATTTAAAAAAAGAAAAACGGGGTTTCACTCCTCATTTAACGATAGTAAAACAACGTCCCAAAAAACATCCGATTAATATAGAAAAAGCTAAAAAATTAGCAGAAGTCCGCCTTAGTCCATACCCGGAATTTACTTTAAACTCGATAACAATTTATTATCAGCCAAAAAAAAGGTTCATCTATATTCCATACATGGAAATACCACTTGGGCAATAGAAAAACGCCCTTCTATCCAAGTTGATTTCACAGGGCGGATTTCAAATTTTTATAACATTGATGCTTTCGCTGTCAAACAATTATATATAAATGGATCACAGATCGACTGTCAGCTCAGCCTTTCTTCTATAAATTTTACCAGCACATCAGCGTAAAGTTTCAGTTCCTCAGGATTTTTTCCTTCAATCATGACCCTTATCAAAGGCTCTGTTCCTGAAGGTCTTATGAGAACTCTTCCGTTTCCATGAAAGTGCCCTTCTATTTCTTCGATTTTATTTTTAATTACTTCATCCTCTAAATATGATTTCTTTTTCTCTTCTGAAACCCGTGCATTTACCAATACCTGAGGCATCGCTTTCATTATGCAGGAAAGTTCGGAAAGCTTTGTCCTTTTTTCTTTCATGACTCTTAAAAGCTGTATGGCTGTGAGAAGCCCATCTCCGGTTGTATTGTAATCAAGAAAAATTATATGACCTGATTGTTCGCCGCCAATTGAATAATTACCTTTGAGCATTTCTTCAAGAACATACCTATCTCCAACTTTTGTCTTTATTAAATCTATGTTTTCACCCTTTAAGAATATGTCAAGTCCCATATTTGTCATTACGGTTCCCACAACTGTGTTGCCCTTTAATTTATTTTTTCCCTTCATATAAGAACTGCATATTGCCAATACATGGTCACCATCAACTATATTCCCATTTTCATCTGCAGCTATAAGTCTGTCAGCATCGCCATCAAAGGAAAGACCTACATCTGCTCCTGTTTCAACAACAAGCTTTTGTATCTCCTCCGGGTTTGTAGAGCCGCAATTTACATTTATATTAATACCGTTAGGATCATTATTGATTACATAAACCTGAGCACCAAGTTCGTGGAGGAGTTCAGGAGCTGCCCTATATACAGCACCATTTCCGCAGTCCACTGCAACTTTCAGCCCGTTTAAATCCGTATCTATTGTAGATTTTAAATAATTCATGTATTTTCTTGTCGGGTCCTCAGCTTTAATTTTTCTTCCAATATCCTTCGATAACGGCAAATAATTTATATCTAAATCATTAAGTATGTATTCTTCAATTGAATTTTCAATTTCATCTGTAAGTTTTAACCCATGCTCGTTAAAAAATTTTATTCCATTATATTCTATAGGGTTATGAGAGGCAGTAATCATAACTCCTCCGTCTGCATTCAAAATTTTTATCATACATGCAACAGCAGGTGTAGGTAAAACACCCAAATATAAAACATCCACGCCTGCCGAATTTAAGCCTGATGACAATGCTCCTTCAAGCATGTCCCCTGAAATCCTTGTGTCCATTCCCACAACCATTTTAGGCCTTTTTTTACCTCTTGTAAGGAAATATCCGCCTATTCGTCCCAATCTATATGCCAAATCAGGTGATAAATCTTTGTTTGCAATTCCTCTTACTCCGTCAGTGCCAAATAATTTACCCATAATTCCTCCGTAAAATTACACAATTATTATATATGATTAGAAACCAAAGAACCAAAACATAATAACCATATATAGCAATATAGCAAAAATATATATACTTGTATATTTGTTCATTAAAATTCTAAAATAGAATCTTTTAACCAATCATATAATTATATTGTTTAACATTTTACCATATACTAAGATAAAAAAAAAGCTTCAAAATTAAATTGCCGTAACAACGTTAGACAAAAATAAATCCGTAAAAAAGTACTCGTATTTTTGAACTGCATCTATATCGTTACATTGGGCAGCCTGTTTCATCTCTTGATATATAATGTTTTCCAGTGTTTTAAAATTTGCATAAAGTTCCTTCTTATGATATTTATCATAGGTAAATTCTTCATATCTGCTGCCATGCCATAAATTAAAATATTTTGCAATAAAATTGCAAAGCTTTTCATTAGATTTAATAAAGTTATAAATACTTAAAAACAAATATTTGCCGCCACATTTTACATTGTACATTCCTAACAGGATAAAACGTGAATTTTTCTTATCTATCTGTATATTGCCTTCAATGCACCCTACCATAGCAGCAAAAAAATTTCGATCTTTAATTCTTTCAAAATCAGTAAATTTGATGTACTTGTCCACATCGAATCTAAACTTTACTATTTTATTGTTTACCATAATATGTACTCCCATTATTATTTTGTCTCAATATATATATTAAATCGTACTTTACATTTTGTCAATATTTATGTGAAAAAATTACAAATTGTAAATTTTTGTTGTTTTTTATCATTTAATACATTATAATTAATATTAAACAATAAATATATTTAGTAAACTAAGGACTTATACAAATGAAAACAGGTGAAAAGATTCGTTATCTACGCACAAAAAATAATATTACATCAAAACAGCTGGGCAAAATATTAGATATTTCTGAATCTTCGATTTCCTTGTATGAAAACGGCAAACGAACACCAAATATAGAATTGATTGTTAAAATTGCAGACTTATTTAACGTATCAACTGATTTTCTATTAGGGATAACCGATAATCCTCAAAAAGTATTCCAAAATGATTCAGAAACTGATTTTTCTGAAATCTTAGAAAATATTATTGCGTTTTTGAATAGTCAAAATTACATAATTTTCGATGGTAAAGGTGTTGAAGGAAAAATGATATTAATACTTAAAAAAAATTTAAACCATGTTTTAGAAAATATGAGGTTATTAATAAGCACGTAACTGGTAATTGTACTATACTGATCATATCTGTCCTACAATTATATAATTGAAAAATCCATATGAAGTTGATATAATCATAATATATTTAATCTTGTACCGACAAAGATAAGAAAGGAATACTATTATGATAGTTTTATCATGCAACAATATTTCCAAGGCGTATGTTGTTGATAATATTATAGAAAACATCTCCTTCTCAGTCAATGAGAATGAAAAAATTGGACTAATAGGCCTTAACGGAGCAGGCAAAACTACATTATTCAATATATTGACTGAAAACCTGGAACCTGATACCGGTGAAATATTTAAAGCAAAAGAAAAAAAACTGTGTTATTTAAAACAAAACACAAAAATTGAAAGTCCCGGAACTATTATGGATGAAATGCTCTCCATTTATGATGATGTAATTAAATTAGAAGAAAAACTTAAAAAGTTATCTTATAAAATAAGCAGCTTTACCGAACATGACAATCACGATGAACTAAAATCACTTATGGATGACTATGCCAAAATTAGTGAACAGTTTGAAGAAAAAGACGGATACAGTTTCAAAAGCTTAATTAAAGGCGTGTTAAAAGGCTTAGGCTTTTCTGAAAGCGAATTTAACAAATCTATTAACCTTTTAAGCGGCGGACAAAAAAGCAGAGTGATGCTTGCAAAGCTTCTTTTGGAAAAAGCTGACATGCTTTTGCTGGATGAGCCCACAAACCACTTGGATATTGAAGCAATTTCCTGGCTTGAAAAATACATTCGTGATTATAAGGGAACAGTTCTGATTATATCTCATGACAGGTATTTCCTGGATAATACTGTAAGCAGAATTTTTTTAATGGAAAATAAGAACTTAAAATCTTATAACGGTAGTTATACTGACTTCATGAAAAAGCGTAAGACAGAACTTGAGCAAAAAAAGAAGCAATATGATGAATATGAAAAGGAAATTAACCGTCAGGAAGAAATGATCCAGCGCCTCCACGCATATGGAAGCAAGCGTAATATAAGACAGGCATTCAGCAGACAAAAAGCTTTAGATAAAATAAAAGAATTGGACAAACCCGTATCCGGCAACAAAAAAGTAAAACTTCAATTCACACCTAAAGTAAAAAGCGGTAAAGATGTGCTTAAGGTTGAAAATTTATCTGTAGCCTTTGACGGTCCGCCGATTTTCAATAATGTGGGATTAAACATATACCAAGGTGAAAAAGTCTGTATAATCGGCCCTAACGGCATAGGAAAATCCACTTTGCTGAAAATAATTACAAACAAAATAACAAACTACAGCGGAACTGTAAATATAGGGCATTATGTAAATATAGGCTACGATGATCAGGAACAAACGAACTTAAACCCGGAAAATACCGTAATAGATGAAATTTTGGATTACAGGCCTGATTTAAATTATTATGACATACGCACCATGCTGGCTCAGTTTTTATTTAACGGTGACGATATGTACAAAATAGTCGGCGATCTAAGCGGAGGCGAAAAAGGCAGGCTGTCACTACTTAAGCTTATGACTTCGGATGCCAATTTCCTGCTGATGGATGAACCTACAAACCACCTTGACATTGACTCCAAAGAAATATTGGAAGACGCCCTTTTAAATTATGAAGGTACTGTACTTGCAATATCCCATGACAGGTACTTTTTAAATAAAGTCGCTGACAAAATTTATGATATGTCAAAAGACGGGATATTCCAATACCTGGGAAACTATGACTACTATCTTCAAAAAAAAGCGGAACTTGGAGAAAAGGACGAAGAAGAAACTGTTTCTAAAACAAAGACTGAACTGAAAGCCGAGAAGAAAAAAGAACGTGAGAATATAAGAGACAGGCAACAGCGTAAAAGGACAATAAAGAATTTAGAAGAACAAATTCAAATGCATGAAAATAAAATTTCTGAATTAGAACTTGCATTATGTGAACCTTCAACATATAAAGACAAAGCTTTAATAATAAATTTAAATGAAAATTTAACCGTATACAAAAACGAATTAGAAACTTTGTATACACAATGGGAAAAAATTTTAGAAAATTAAAAAAAGTTATCAACATATTGTTAATAAACTGTGAATAATTTTTCTTTAGTATTACTGTATCAACAGCTTTATCCACAGCTGTTGATAACTTTTTTTATTAAACTGTTTATCGTTTTGCAAGTTCTAAATTTGGTATTGCATTTAATGACAACTCTGAAAATTCTTTATTTAAAAACTTGTAGTACCCTGCACACCCTATCATAGCCGCATTATCCGTACATAAGATGGATGACGGCTTTGAAAACTTATAATTATTCGCTATACAGCAATCTGCAAACAATTTTCTAAGCCTGCTGTTTGATGCAACGCCTCCTGCAAGAGCAATCGTACGGCAACTCTTAATTTTGGCAGCTTTCATTGTCTTCTGCACAAGAACATCCACTACCGCCTCCTGAAAACTTGCAGCAATATCATTTACATCTATCTTTTCATTTCTTTCTTTGCTGTTGTGAATATAGTTTAAAACTGATGACTTCAATCCGCTAAAACTAAAATCTAACGTATCATCGTCAATAATAACTCTTGGAAATTTAATGGCATCCTTGTTTCCTGCCTTTGCGGCTTTATCAATCAACGGTCCTCCCGGATACCCTAATCCCACAGCTCTTGCTATTTTGTCGAAAGCCTCTCCAGCAGCATCATCCCTTGTCCTTCCAAGAACTTCATATTTTCCGTAACTTTCAACATACACAAGATGGGTGTGCCCTCCTGATGCAACCAAACACACAAACGGCGGTTCCAGGTTCTTATTTTCAATAAAGTTTGCGCTAATATGACCTTCTATGTGGTTAACACCTATCAATGGTTTATTCCACGCATAAGAAAGACCTTTCGCAAAATTAACTCCCACTAACAGAGCACCTACTAATCCCGGACCATATGTAACAGCCACAGCATTTATTTGATCAATGCCAACTCCTGATTTTTTCAAAGCCTCAGCAACAACGCCGTTTATATTTTCTATATGCTTTCTTGAAGCTACCTCAGGTACCACACCTCCAAATTCCTTATGAATTTCTATTTGAGACGATATTATATTAGAAAGAACATTCCTCCCATTTTCTACTACCGCCGCAGCCGTTTCGTCGCAGGATGTTTCTATACCAAGTATCAATACATTATCATTCATTTTTCCCTCCGGTTTGCAATTGTTTTGATTATACATCAAAAATATATGCTCTGCAAGAAGGCAAATGAATATAGGAGCGCTTAAGCGCTCCTGATCAACTATACTGAAACTATTAATTTACTAACGTGTCAATATCATTTTTGTTAGTTCTCCACACATGTAACCCAAGTGCCAGGCCAATAACCCCATATACCATGAATGTCCTGAAATATTCACCCGGTAAAGCATTCCCAAATAGTGATAATCCTATTTCAGGAGATATTATGAACATTGAGTTAAATAATATTGTACCTATTATAGCATGCTTTACACTTGCTTTTTGTGTCGAAGCTCCTCCCACTAAAATTGACGCCACTGAAAACATTCCTATCTGCGTATGGGCACCGTAGGTATTCAGAGTTCCCATATTCTGCAGATACATAATCTGCCCCCAAGCCGCCAGCACTGTAAAATATCCACAAAGCACCGATATAGGAAACGCTATCAGGAATGTTAGAAATATTCCCAAGACTCCACCCATATTAAAATATCTTACAATTGCTATAGCTATTTGTCCAGCCATTGCTCCCACAACTATGCCAAAATTAAGGCCCAGTCCTGCAACTACAGGTATTATAAGCGATAACACAAGAAAAGCATTCCTGAAAAATCTACTTGACAATTCAGTTAAAAAATAATTCAATGTAACCCCGTCAGAAACAATAAATCCGAATACTGTAAATACAATAAATATCAAAGTAACTATGTTATCAGCCAGCCATGAAGACATTTTTCTGTTTTCTAATCTAACCTTACGAGATACATCCACTATTTATCGCCTCCTTTTACCTGTGTTAAAGCGTAAAGGATTATACCGTTCTGAATTACCATGCGCAATATTTCCGACAAGTCTGTTCCTTCAAACAGTTGATTTGCCACAGGCAGCGCAGTAGTTAAAAGCCCCTGAAATATAATTACTCCTGCTATTACGTGAAAAATCCCGGCTCTTGAAGCCGTAGCCCCGCCGATTAACACTGCCGCAACTGCAGGAAAAGCCATCATCAGCGGAGCATTATAAAGCTGGACATAACCGTATCCCTGAGAATAAACTATAATTCCTACCGCACCCAGGATAGTTGATAAAACATTTGCCTTTATCCTGTTTTTATCTATATTTATGCCTGATGCCTGAGCAAATTTAGGATTAATACCTCCAGCTGAAATTGCAATACCTGATTTGGATCTGAAATACAGCCATACTATCACACAGCATAATAAAAACATCAATACCATACCTGTAGGAATAATCAAGCCATTTTCTCCGCCAATCAAAAACCTCCAGAAATTGCTTAATATATGAGCCCCTCCCACTGCATCAAGCTGAATCGTCTCTCTTAACCCCTTTCCCATAAACCATCCCATTTTAGGACTGGAAAATGGGATCATAAGCCATGCCAGGCACATAAAAGCAGATACAGAAAAACCCGTATAGGTAGCTATTGTCATCTCAGAACCTTTGACAGCATTTAAAAGCCTCCCATACAGATATCCGGCTATAATGGCAAATATAACTGCAAACAAAATTGATGCAAATAACCATGACGCCCCTGTATATCCTAATTCAATGGATATTGCCATGGCAAATAATCCACATTCAATACCTACAGGCAGAGCAAAATTCGGACCTGTTCCCGACTGTATGGACGGCACCATTGCAAGAACCAATATTCCGTTCATACCTGCACGCTTGATAGTGTCGCTTATTAATGTTGCCATGGACATTCCAAGGGCCCCGCCGGCAATCAAAAGAATAATCCAGAATGTACCTATAATTATTGTAGGAATACCAATTTTATTTACTAAATATCTAAAATCACGTTTTTCTCTTATTTCAATCATCACGCTTCACTCCCTTCTCCATTGTGTTTGCTTCCGGACATCATCAGACCGAATTCCGCATCCGGTGCGTCAGGAGGAAGGATACCCTCAACTCCGCCTTTATATATTATAACAATTCTGTCACATATACTCCTAAGTTCGGCCAGTTCAGAGGATGTCATTATTATAGTCATTCCGTATTCATTATTAAGTTTCTTTAATAAATCCAACACCAATTTCTTAGCACCTATATCTATACCTCTTGTAGGTTCAGATACCAAAAGGAGCTGAGGATTTAAAGTCAGCGCCCTTGCCACACAAACCTTCTGTTGATTACCACCGCTGAGCCTTCCTGCTTTCTGTATGGACGACGTACATCTTATGTCAAGTTCACTTATCATTTTTTTTGCATGTATCCTTATTTTGCGTGAATTCTTAAACCTGAACGGCCCTATTTTATTAAGAAAGTTATTTCTTATCTGCATTGCTGAGAATACTATATTTACTTCTATAGATTCATCAAGAAGAAGCCCTACTCCCTTCCTGTCCTCACTTACAAAAGCTAGTCCAGACTTGATAGATGCCATGGGATCATTTAACGGCAAATTGGTTCCGTTAAATGTAACATGACCTGCTGTCGAATAAATCCCCATTAACCCGTTTGCAAGACCAAGTTTGCCCTGACCGGCCAATCCGCCTATACCGACTATTTCGCCTTTTTTAACATTTAAGCTGATACCTTTTACTTGCTCGCCAGGCATAGCCACCCTTAGATCCTTAATGCTTAAAACCGTTTCATCTGTTGTATTTTTATTTGAAACATCCGGCCAGTCAATTGAAATTTTTCTTCCTACCATCAGCTGAGCTATTTCAAATTTATTTGTGTCCTTTATATTTTTTGTTACAACATGTTCCCCATCTCTTAGAACTGTAACTTTATCTGCAACATCCATAACTTCATCAAGCCTGTGGCTGATAAATATAATTCCTATTCCTTTTTGAGATAATTTTTTTATTGCATTTAATAAGTTTTTAGCTTCAGTTTCAGCCAATACTGCTGTAGGCTCATCAAATACAAGGACTTTTATATTTTCCTTATCAATTTCCCGGGCAATTTCTATAAATTGCATATGTCCTACGGGCAGTCCGGCTATAGGTAAAAACTCATCAATGTCCATATCAAGAACATCCAGAGCCTTTCTTGCATCCATATTCATTTTTTTGGAATCCAAAGATTCCAGCCTTTTCCCAAATATTACGCTTACAGGATTTTTTCTTGTTATTTCTCTATTCAGTTTAATGTTTTCGGCAATAGTAAATCCGGGTATAAGCATAAATTCCTGATGAACCATTCCAATTCCATATTTCATTGCGTCATGAGGGCTTTTTATAGCTACCTTCTGCCCATCTATTTCAATACTGCCTTCAAACCCTCCAGTCCTATGAATGACCGGCATGCCAAACAAAATATTCATAAGGGTAGATTTGCCGGCTCCGTTTTCACCAATAAGAGCATGTATTTCACCTTTTTTCAGTTCAATATTAATATCCTTCAATACTTTATTGCCGGAATATTCCTTTGAAATATTTTTTAAACTAAGAAGGTTATCACTCATTTTTACCTCCTGCAACTGTGATAGGATTTATAAAAAGAAATGTATCAGAAGATCAGAAGAAAAATATATGTAAGAAATTCCGAAATTCTGATACACTTATAATTTTAAGTTATTATTTTTTCAGACTGGAATTAAAGAATATCGTCTTTATCATAGGTTAAAAAATCCATCATAATCATTCTGTATGTAGGGTATTCCGTAGAACCTTCCATATATGGACTTGTTGTTACAGTCATCCCGTTGTTGTATTCGGTCATTAATTCCTCCAATGCCTTAATGTCCAGTTCATCACCACTTACTTCACCGCTAAATAATTTATTTGCATATTCAGTTGCAACTACAGTATTCATTATTGCAACAGGAACAGGCCATGTAGAAAATCTGCCCAACATGTCTTTTTCATCAATCTTCTTTGCCGTTTCGCTGATTACGTTTGCCATAGCATCAACGGTATATCCGGCAGATTCTATACCGAGGGCTGAAGGAAACCCATGATATGGAGATGGACAGCAAGGCTGAGGATATATAGCACCGGAATCATAAACCGCCTTGATTAATGGTGTCTGCATTGCACAGTTTGTTGAAAAAAACGCCGTATCCTTTCCATACCTTTCAACCATCTTGGGAACATCTTCAAGTATAAACTGCTGTGCTCCGGGTACACCTGCATCTCCCGTTGGATCTGGAGCCGTAGCATCAACAAATTCAATTCCTATCTCATTGCACTTCTTTGACATAATATCCCTTCTTGCTGAAAGAGTAACTACTGACATATGCCTGGGAAACGAATAGTGAACCAGTGTCTTGGCTCCCATTGCTTTAGCCTGTTCAGGAATAGTTGTACCCATTCCCAATTCGTCTGATACCAAAATCAAATCGGCTCTTGCCGCAACATCGGGCGGATTCTCCTGAGGAGTACAATACACTATAAAAATATCGTCCCTTATTTCCAACAATTTATCAACTGCCGCATTAGTTCCCGGTACAGCTTGGTTGATTATCAGTGCTTTCACTTCCGGATCAGAACCTATTTTTGTTATAAGGCTGATCATTTGTTCCTGTTCAGTCATGAAGTTGTCCGGCCATAGAACATGCATTATTTTATCTTCGCCGTATTTTTCCGCCATCAGTTCAGCCGAACGATACTCCTCTTCATTTTGTGAAAGAGTATTTGTTACAATAGCAATTTTACCTTCAGAAACTTCTGAAGATGCCTGCGTTTCCTGTCTTTCAGTTTCTTCGGAGTTACCGCACGCACTAAGACTAAAAATCATGCCAAGTACTAACAAGATACTTACAAATTTTTTTAATTTTCCCATTTTACCCTCCCTGGTATAATCTTTATTTTTCTCACTGTTGTCCATGTATAATAATTTACTGCCAATAACTAATAAAGGTCGAAAGGAGAGATAAACTCTCCTGACTTATTATAGTTAATCAATGCTGTTTAAAAATTTTCTCATTTTCTTTCTTTGTTGGGGATTTAAAAACTTCTCAAAATTTTTTAAGCTCTGAATTTTTTTATTGTATTCTTTTTCACCGTACTGTTCCTTAAGCCTGTTGCTCATATTTTTTGCATCTTTAAGAATTTCATTTTCGGATTTGCCGTCATATTTCTTTGTAAACTCCTTAAATTGACTGCTATTTACAAAATCATTGACTTTTTTGTCATCTGCCACTTTTTTAAACTCATTGCTCTCAGTAATTTTATTTATCTCATTGTCATCAAAGCTTTTAAAAATCTTAGACATCCATATACCTCCTTCATAATTACAAAGTATCTATATATATGATATGAAAATAATGAAAAATGAGAACAAAAAACAGGATTTTAATAATAGCTGTTTTAAAATTTCATATCATACTTTCTTTTATTCCTTCTTCTCCAACTATATACAGTTTTAATAATTTCTGCATCATCACAAAAAACACTCCATTTTAATAAGTGCCAAGCCTTTTGAAATACCGAAGAAAGGTATAAATCATTACAGTAATTTGCATAAAATTCTCATACGTCATGTAACACAATCCAACCCGGCGAATAAAATGTAATATTAAATATGTTATAAAGAAGGTGATATTATTCCTGTTCAAATATTAATGTATTTATTGGCCGCAAAATATTTTTCTGAAGAAGGACATAAATCCGGCATAGTTTCTATGCTGTCCGGAACAACAAAAAATCTCACTGCCGGGTTAAAGTCAGACCCACAAAAAGTGGAAAACATGATCGGAATGGTTCGAACAATTGCTCCTCTAACTTCACCACAAACAGTATCAAAAATAAATACATATTTGCCTCCTTTTGAAAAAGTAAGCACTTTACTCAGCATGTATTCGTTTTTAAACAAAGCACAGACATTCAAGCCTATTAAATCATTAAATGTAAAATCTTCATCAGACATGGTGTCAGCGTTGATCAAAAACGGAAATTTCCCCGTGGGTAAAATGCTTGCTCAGCCTCTTCTGACAAATAATATGGAAAAAGTGATGGGAGCTGCTGCTGCAAATATGATGAAAAATGGAAATATCAACGATATACTTTCGTCCATTTCCAAGAGTGGAGGCAAAGAAGCTTCAAAAGACGGCAATATTGATTTAAACAGTCTTATGGAAACATTTATGCCATTAATTAACGATATGAGCAAAAACAATTCAAAGGATGAAGATGATGAAAAACCCGAAAGAAGTACCCGAAACAGTTATGATAAGAATCCCAAATATAGCAAGAATCCCAAAAAAGAAAAACATGAAGAGCATTTCAAAAACATGGTTTTAAAAAACGAATCATCTCTGGAACAAGATAAACAGGAAACCTCCGAAGATAAAATACCCTATAAATATGAAGAGCCTCAAAGCCCCGATTATAACAGTAAAAAAGAAACATATGGAAATAATTATAAAAGCAAAATCGATTACAATGATTACAACAATAAACCAAACATAGAATACAACAATGAATCAGTCAATGAATACAACAGCGAACCAATCATAAGAGAGCCGCAAAAACCGATACGAATCAGGCAAAGGAGACGCAGAGTATTATAAAATCACTGACAGCAGGCGGATAATTACCTGCCTGCTGCTGCAGTGTCCGGACCGGGATGTTGCAATACCATAAAAGTATCAGGAAGATGGGGTTGGCGACACATCAATGTTATATTCTCCGGTTTCACCGGATATTTCTACAGCCTGTCCTATGCCAAACAAATAAAGATAGCATGCTTTTACTTTTTTGCATGTAATTTTTTCAACTGCTTCCTTATAAGACAATATTTGCCGCCTATACTGGTTTTTTGCCGACTCAATATCACCATTGTATATTTCGTCTGTCTTATAGTCTATAATTACAACCTGCCCATCCTCATAAAAATAACAGTCAATAATGCCCTGAATAAGGATCACATCATTTCTATCTAAAGAACCTATTATTTCATTTGCATTCTTTTTTATCACGAAGGGAATTTCTCTTTTAACAAGATTAGATGCTCTCATTCTCATGCCTATGTCTGTAAGGAAAAATTCTTCAATCATTTTAACATTCACAGCTTCTGCTTCTTTAACTGTCAGTAATTTTTTATGAACCATGTTTTCTATCTGAGACTTTATATTCTCTTCAGTGAGTGTTTCTCTTATATTGAGATGCTGCATGACAAAATGAACAATTGTGCCTATTTCTGCTTTTGTAAATTCAAGTTTATCCTCTTTAAACCCCGGGATGTCTTTTAAAGCAGGTATTTTAAGCTTAACTTTTTCGATATTTTCATTCTTAAGCAATTTTAAATCCGTAACCGACAACTTTGTCGGAACACTGACTGAACTTAAATAACCGTACTTGTACTTAAGCCACCTGTCTATTTCATCTTTCCAGCTGCTGTTAACCTGATTTTTAAAATCAGCCAGCCGGTTTATACGTTGTGATCTTTTTTCAGTTTCCTCATGCTGCTTTATAGCTATTTGGGAAAGATCAACTCTTTTTATTATACATTTCACTTTATACGGACTGCCGTTTAAACCATAATTCATATCAAAAATACAATTGTATTTGCCCTCTTTTCCTAAAATAGTATCCGATTCGACATTTTTGAACATTGATGTACAAATCCAGTCTAAAAATGAGCTGCCATTGTAAATATTGTAAAGAGATGAACCCTTCTGCCACTTTTTCACTTTACTTTCAAACCTATCCACAGTTCCGATCATTATCAGCCTGTCCACAGCTCTTGTCATTGCTACATATAGTATTCTCATTTCTTCAGACAGGTTTTCCGTTTTAATAATACTTTTAATCGCAGTTCTCGGAATAGTTTCCCTGTAAATTCTCTTTTCAGGGTCTATATACTTAGGTGCTATACCGTAAAGCTTATGCTTTAAAATGCTTTTTGAAACATCTGCCATGTTGAACTTCTTGTTTAATCCACACATAATTACAACGGGAAATTCCAAGCCCTTGCTCTTGTGAACGGACATCAAACGCACTACGTTGTCATTTTCACTCAATATTTTTGCACTTCCAGTATCCCCTGAAGAAGACTTTAACTTCTCCACATATCTTAAAAAATTAAACAGTCCGCTCATGGATGTTTTCTCAAAATCAAAGGCCTTGTCTGCAAGAAGCCTTAAATTTGCCTGTCTTATATTTCCGTTTGGGAACAGCCCGACAAAATAATAATAATTCGTCTCTGTTAAAATTCCCCATATAAAATCATTTAAATGGGTATACCTGCTTTTCCTTTTCCAGTTCTCAATCCTATCTGTAAAATTCTTTAATTTCTCCGAAAGACTGTCATTGCAAACAGACTCATATTCATACAAGGCATCTACAAAATTATGCCTGCCGCTCTTTACCCTTATCTGAACTATCTCTTCAGTTGAAAAAGAGCCTATAGGCGACCTCATTACGCTTAAAAGAGGAATGTCCTGCCTTATGTTGTCTATAATTTTCAGAAGATTTAACACGCACTGTATTTCAATAGTTTCAAAATAGCCGGAACCTCCGTCAAAATAAAACGGTATTCCCTGCTCATTGAATATTTCTTCAAATATGCTCGCCCACCCTGATACGGAACGCATTAGTACAACTATGTCCTTATACTGTATTTTTTCAGTAGTCGTTTCAATTATTTCGTTTATTTTTTCATCTCTTTTTGCAGGTTTATTTTTATCCTTGTGCAAAAGTTCTTTTATTTTTTGAACAGCAACAGTCGCTTCAAGTTCTGCAGTCTTCATTGACTTGATTTTTTCATCAACATAATCAGATTCAGCCGAGCCTTTGTCTATAATTGTAAGTTCGGTAAAACATTCATCGCTGTTCTCCTTGAATTCTGCACCTGGGTTCAAAAACACATTCTCATTGTAATCAACCTCCCCCAGTGCCTTGCTCATAATGCTGCTGAACACAAAATTAATCAAGCCTAAAATTTCCTTTCTGCTTCTGAAATTTCGGGTTAAATCTATTCTCCTGTTATTTCCTTTGCAATCATATGACGGATAGGTACTGCTCTTTTCATTAAATATTGTCGGATCTGAAAGTCTGAAGCGGTAAATGCTCTGCTTAACATCTCCAACCATAAACAAGTTATTTTCTCTCTTTATGCGGCTTATCAGCTCTTCCTGCAATCCGTTGCTGTCCTGATATTCATCGATAAAAATATACCTGAACTTATTTTTATATCTTTCTCTTATATCTTCCCGGCTTAATATCTGAAGGGCATAGTGCTCAACATCATTGAAATCTGCAATACCCTTTTCCATTTTTACTGCCTTAAAATCCGAGTCAAGACAGTTTATAATTTCATACAAGGCTTTCATGGGAAGATACATACTTTTTATGTCATAGGCAAATTCAGACATGCTTCTGTCCGGTATCATTTTTTGAATATTACCTACAATCTTTTTATATTCTTCTCTTAAAGCCTTTACTTCTTCCTGTTTTTCAGTATTAACTTCTTCCTTTGCCTTTCCCTTTAGAGCCTTTAAGGGCAAAAACGTAATATTGTGCACAAAAGTTACAAAATCTTTAAAATTTTCTGTTAGAAGAGATTTTAACATATTTACATTTTTTAAATCGTCTGAAACCACATTTCCATAAACAACAGGTCCGTCTGCATCCATGCATAATTTTCGCGCTGATTCCAAAGATTCCTCCGCTCCTGTCAGCAACAGCTTTAAATTATCCTTCAGTACCTTTATCCAATCAGATTTTTTTAGGTCATCCTCAGTCATTGCAAAAACTTCTACTGAATCATGCAGCCAGCCTAAGGGATCAGGAAAACTCAGGATAAACCTGTAAATATCTTTTATAATATCGTTCAATTCACTATCACCGCGATTGCCGGTGAAACTTTCCACAAGCTGAATGAACCCTTCAGGCTTTCCCCCGTAAAACTTTTCCAAAACCGAATCTATGGATTCCTGAAGGAGAATATCAACCTCGTTAACATCACCAATCCTAAAATTAGGGTCTATTCCTATAACATGAAAATTTTTCTTAACCACATCCATGCAAAATGCATGAATAGTTGAAATGTTTGATTTGTTCAGAAGATTAAGCTGGTTTTTAAGGTGCTCGTTATTGCCGCCTCTTTGCATAGCCTTAATAAGGGCTCTGTGAATTTTTCGTCTCATCCCGCCGGCAGCCGCATTAGTAAAAGTCACAATTAAAAATCTGTCTATATCTTCCTCCTCATTTACCAACAGCTTAATTATCCTTTCAACTAATACAGTAGTCTTGCCTGAACCGGCAGCCGCCGACACCAATATGTTCTTATCTCTCAAATCTATAACTTCTTGCTGCATTTTACTGAATTTCAAACATCATCACCGCCTTTGTTCAGAATTTCAAATAATATTTCATCCTTTTTAAGTTTCTTTATGTTTCTGTAATTATTTCCGTCCATAGACTGGTCAAACTGGCAGACGCCTGTGTAGTCACAGTAAGAACATGGAGTTTTGTTCTCCGGATCCTTTCTGTAAGGCATAATGTCGATTGTCCCCTTAATTATTTTCTCCGTTAGGTTCTTTGCAATTTCATCAGTCTTATCAAGAAGAGCCTTGAACTCGTCCATCGTAAGAATCTTAGATGATTTTGAGGCACTTCCGTTTTTATTAAATGTTACAGGAATTATGTCAGACTTTCTATCTGATAGAATTTCCCTATCCATGCCGGCAATAATGTCCGTATCATCAACTACGTATCCTTTCAGCGAAAGCTGCTTGAATATTTCGTGTTCCCTATTTTCTTCCGTAATCTGGTCGCCGTCAATCATGGGATCATCAATACGGAAATAATATACCCCCCCTATTTCTGGAGGTATTTTAAAAAGTTTTTCGCCGTTTTTAACAACTGCCGACATATATACCAGAAGCTGAAGCTGAAGTCCCTGTATAACATCCGACAAATCAAGGGTTTTGAACGAGGATTTGTAATCAATAATATTTACATACAGCCTGCCGCCCTTTTTCAATATGTCAACCCTGTCAATTCTTCCCTGAAAATATATGACAGTAGCATCGGATAATCTTATTTCCAAAGGTTCAATAAAACACTTTGCATCTGTATTCCCTATGCTTAGTTCCGTATATACAGGCCTGAAATCTCCCTTTTTAAGCTGGGCTATAATTGTGTTTGCAGCCCTGCTCATTAACCTTTTTATTTTTTCCTTCATATATTTGTTGCGCCAGTTTGAGTCAAATGCGGTATAATTCATTTCGTCTCCATTTAAAACCTCATCTGTACATAATCGTGAAATGGAATCCACCGTTTCCTTGTCCAACTTTCCAATATCGGTACCAGTCTCATAAATCTTCTTTGTGAATTTTTCAACCGACTTGTGGTATATATTTCCCAGGTCATAAAATTCAACTTTCT
>ENA-UOOE01001371-UOOE01001371.1-fermentation-metagenome-genome-assembly--contig:-NODE-1371-length-20789-cov-3.144979_pt1 | contig 20789 bp, 20 predicted proteins | sample MGYA00245776_ERZ724021 | MGnify/ENA primary metagenome ERZ724021 (study PRJEB28704, sample SAMN03018321) | fermentation metagenome | biome: anthropogenic terrestrial biome; feature: soil; material... | reverse complement strand
CAAAGTCAGGTTATAGGGCCCTTGCAGCCCATAGTCAACAGCTATCATCCATTAGTACATCTTGAGGGCAAAAACCGGACACACGCTTGCACAATAGCCGCATAAAACGCATTTCTCACGTTCAATAGACAGCTTTCCGTCCACCAGTGAAAGAGCGTGCTGCTTGCACCGTTGGGTACAAGTGCCGCAGGCCTCGCACCAGAAGTCCACATGGAGTGCTTTCGTATTAACGGGATGATAGTCCTTTATCAGCTCGGAAGCATTTGAAAGGTCATCGAATAAGGCCACATTCATGCGGACCTCCTCTATGCTCTGCATACCCAGGGCAATAGAGTGGAGATATGGGATGGAGGCAACGAAATCCAGGCACTCGCGGAAGGAATGCAGGAGATTTCCGCCGCCGAAGGGTTTCATACCATAAATAGCCTTTCCCTGCTCATAGGCAAGCTTTAAAGCATCAAGCATCTCATCCATGGTTCCGTCGCAGAGCCCTAGTCCGGCCTTATTGACAATGGGATGGATAACCTCCAGCTCCGGTACCTCAAGGGCTGCCCGGACAGCCGCAATATGATGTGTGGAAAGGCCTACCGCACCTATGACACCCTGATCTTTCAGTTCCAGATAATAATCCAGAGCCTCACGGTGACCGCGTATGGTATGCTCGCTTTCCTGTTCATGCATCAGCCAAAGATCTATATGGTCAAGACCAAGCTCTGTTAAAGCCTTGTCAACTGTCCTTTTAGCCCCTTCTCTGTCATAGGCATAGGACTTCGACGATATCACAGGCTTGATTCCGGTTATGTCCATGGCCCTTTTTATATGGCGATAGGTATCATAAAGATCGGCCGTATCGATAAAGTTAACACCCAGACGAAAGGCCTCGGCAATCACCTCGCCGCCTTCCTCTGTGCTGAGATTTTTTTGGAGGGGCCCAACCGTCAGCCCCCCAAAGCAAAGTCTTGAAACCTTGAGACCTGTAGAACCCAGTTCCCGGTACTCCATGAAATTCTCCCCCCGAACCTTTTTCCTTTGCTCAATGAAGCATGAAAGCCCGCATAAAAGCGGGCTATCCAGATAGACTGCATATTAAGCTTGGAATGTAAATACGATCATTAATCCATTAAATAGGATTTGACAAGCTCTTCAAGAATCTCATCGCGCTCCAGCCTTCTGATAAGACTCCGTGCATTATTATGGCTGGTTATATACGTAGGGTCACCTGACAGAATATAGCCCACAATCTGGCTGATGGGGTTATATCCCTTTTCCTTGAGTGCCTCGTATACATTGAGTATGACTTCACGAGTCTGGTTGGTTTTGTCATTGCTGAAGTCAAACTTCATTGTTCCTGAATTCATCCTGTCTTCACCCGCTTCCCTGCCCGGGCGAGCGCCCGGAACCTGATAATATTATATTAATACATACAAATCTTTTAATCAAGTTATTACACCAATACAAAAGCATTACAAAATGATTCCGCCCATGCGCCCGCCCTCTGCTTCAATAAGTTTTACATTTATTATTTCCCCGCTTTTTTCACTTTGAACCATCACTGCCGCCGGAATATAGTTGGAAGTCAGTCCCTCCATATAGCCGGGTCTTCCGTGCACCGGCTGCTCCAGAATAATGGACATCTCTGCTCTTTTATGGCCATGTCTACCTGATCTTTAAAACGGGCGGCCGGGGTACCCTTTCTGGGCGAATATTTAAATACATGGATCCATAAAAAGCCCATTTCCTCACAAAATCGGTAGGACTCCTGAAACTCTTCATCGGTTTCGCCGGGAAAACCCGTCATTACATCAGTGGTAATGGTGGCATCCGGGATTTTCTCTTTTAAAGCCATTACAATACCTCTGAAATCATCGGGGGTATATTTCCTGTTCATGCGCTTTAAAGTTTCTGCACAGCCGCTTTGGAGGGACAGATGAAAATGAGGGCAAAGCTTTGGCAGGTGTTTTATTTCATCCATGAATTCCGGTGTAAGGTACATGGGCTCAAGGGAGCCCATTCGAATCCTTTCAATGCCCTCCACCTCATGGATTTCCCGTATCACCTCAGATAGGCCGGGCCCCTTTTTGTCAGTGCCGTAGGAAGTCAGATGGATACCCGTCAAGACCACCTCTTTAAAGCCCCGGGCAGCAAAGTTTTCGGCCTCTTTGATAATATCCCTCATCTCTCTGCTTCTGACAGGTCCCCGTGCATAAGGTATGATGCAATAGGAGCAGAACTGGTCACAGCCATCCTGTATTTTTAAAAACGCTCTGGTATGCCCCTCATAGGTTTCGATGGGAAGCTCCTCATATTCTGAAAGCGCTTTTCTCTCTTTGACATATTTCTGTGGCTCGCCTTTCCGCACATTGTCTACGAGTTCCACAATATTGTGTTTCATATTATTTCCCACGACAAGATTGACGCCTGCTATTTTTGCTGCTTCGTCGGGAGAAACCTGTGCAAAGCACCCCACCGCGGCAATGACGGCCTCAGGATTCAGGGCATGTGCTCTTCTTAACATCTGCCGCGATTTTTTGTCTCCCATACCGGTGACAGTGCAGGTATTGATAATATATACATCAGCCTTTTCAGACTCTCCTACCACAAGATAGCCCGCCTGCCGAAACAAGCCCTTCATTCCTTCGGTTTCAGCGGTATTCACTTTACAGCCCAGAGTAATAAAGGCAACCTTCTTTTTTCCTTCCATATGTTTCACTTCCTAAAAATTGTACAATAATCATTATAAATTATACACCTTGGTCATTGACTAAGGCAGTACTTGGGTACTAAACTAATAGTAAGCTAATTTAGCTCTGAAAGGCGGTGTAATTAAACTTTATGAAAACTTTTAACATACTCCTGAAATCCATCAATGATGTAAAGGATTTTGTTAACATCGTCAACAAATATAATTTCGATGTTGACCTCACATCAGGCCGGTATATCGTGGATGCAAAATCCATTATGGGTATCTTCAGCCTGGATCTTTCAAAGCCAATCAAGGTTGAGGTCCATAGCGACGGGGCCGACGCTTTTACAAATGAGATCAAGGGTTTTGTGGTTGACTGACCCTTTCCCCTTTTAGGTCCCTTTAAAGAGAAAGCCAAAGCTCAAAATATCTAGGTTTTTATAGTCCTCTTCTATGAGAGTAATAATTCCGGCCGCTGCTGATAACATTATGAGCAGAATGGTATCAATCTTAAACAAAACGAAAGCGAAAAAGGCCGGAATTCTAACCCCTCCGTTGAAGATTAACCTTCAAATAAAGCCCGGCAGACCCTCATTGGCAAATAAATGTAAATGCATTATGCATTACTCTATTAAATACTGATGGATTGGAGTTCATCACATAAAACTAAAATATCGGGCATGCTTTCCCGGTATTTTTTAGCATCCTGGATAACAAGCTTCCGAAAACCAAATTTATCATGGCCTTCGAAGGGAATGTGGTAAATAACCAGCTTTTCGGGCTTCAGGGCTTGGCTCAGCACTTCTCTTCCGTCATGTTTATTTAAAAACAACGGATTGACAAATGCGGCATCAAGAGCCTCTCCTGCAAGCATCTGTGAAAAGTATCCTGAATTATATTCGCTGTCCCCTATGATAAAAAGCTTTCTTCCGTCAAAATTCAAAAGATAGCAAAAATGATCCACATCGGCATATTCCGCCCCGGCATGGACAGAACGGAACACGGTCAGAGTAAAGTCCTCCGAAAGCTTGATTTCATTTTTCACTCCCTGGGGAAGATCCAAAAGCCATGTGGACCCGGACCTTCGATCTGCCGTTTCCCTCAGCGAAATAAAGGCGCGGGTGCCATGATCAGGCATGAACAATCCCTTCACCGGATGCATCTCTAAATAAGCGGCGGTGGCTGCGGCGGAAAAATGATCATAATGACAATGGGTATATAAAATATAGTCAATATTTTGGAATAAAGGTTTTTCGCCATCCATTAAATCCTTCATTACCTGCTTGGATAACCCGTTGAATTCTCCATGATCATTTTCATGGATACCGTCGATTAATATTTTAAATGTACCAAATTGAAGTAAAATTCCTTCATTGGCAAGCAAAGTAACTTGTATTTGTCTTTTTGGGGTCAAATTATCCATATAAACATCTCTTGAATCAACCTTAATATTTTTCCCGGAGCTCATGCAAAATCAGCATTAATACTATACTAATTCGTTTCCTGCGTCAAGAAAGGCGATATGAAGCGTCACGACTCCGGCCGTCCCGGGCGGCAGCTCGAAGCACTCCCAGGATTTTGCCCGGGTTATGCCAATATATGCTTGTCAAACAAAATGTCGCTGATATTGTTAATGACAAGTATGCCGGCGCCCAACAGGGCAGGATCAATTTTTGAGGTGCTGAGCTTCATAATGATATTATTAAATAACTCGGCGCTGACATGCTTGCTGACATATTGTTTGACGACGCTCAGAAGCTTTTCGCCGGCCCCGTAGGTCACCATTTCATCGCCAAAGATAATAATGCTGGGGTTATACAGATAAATAATATTGATGACCCCAATGCTCAGATAATGCAACGCCTGCATATATAGCTCATTGGCCAAAGGGTCACCGGCATTGACCGCGGCAAAGAAATCAGCTTTAGAGGAGTTGTTATTGAGGATCGTGTCCTTACGCGAGGCAGAGATCTCATGGGCTTGCTCCAGAAGAGATGTGGTCGATGTATATAGCTCCAAACACCCCCGGTTGCCGCATTTACATTTTGCACCATTGATATCTATTGTCATATGGCCTATTTCACCCGCAACGCCTTGCGATCCTCGCAGAAGATCACCATTTGCAATAACGCCGGAACCAGTTCCTCCGGCGGTAGTAATATAGACCAAAGTATCGCTGTCTGTAATAGAACGATCAAGCCACCATTCGTTTAAAGCGCCAATATTGGCATCGTTTTCTGCATAAACAGGCAAATTAAATTCTTCTTCAATTTCTTTTGCAATATTGATATCATCCCAATTTTGCAGCTCACCAATGAGGCCTAAGTAAATGCCCGAGTTATAAGGGCCGGGAAGTGATATGCCAATTCCAAGTATGGGCGCACCGGTCTCCTTATCGATCATTTTTCTGATTTGATCTTTGATTCTGGACATTACTTCCTTGGATGCAACAGAAAAGGAGCTATAGTTTTCAGCAAAATAGTCATACTGCTCCCCCTGCAAATTAAATCTTCCGATAAAATACTCTTTACTGGTAATACGTAAATGGATCACATGAAAACGGTCATAATGAATTTTTAACCCGACCGATCTGCGTCCGACTCCATTGCTCGCCATGGGGTATTCATAGAGAAGCTTAATATTTATCAGACTATTTACGATATTGGAAATAGTTGATTTTGTGAGTCCTGTCATTTTAGCAAGTTCAATTCGAGTACTGGCTTGGCCTTTTCTGAGAATATTAAAAACAAGTTTAACATTCATCCGTTGAATATAACTGCTATTTAAACCGTGCTTCATAAGTCACCACTTTTAATTTTTTGTTTTAACCATATACAATTATAACATATTATTCCTAATGAATATACTTGTTATAGGCTGCTGATTTGGCCGGCTCACTCCCCCTTCTTCGATTGGTCATAAATTTCTTTTAATAGTTCTTTATTGGATATATAGGCGCTTTTAAAGAGCTCATAATATTTCATATACATTTTGTGCCTGTCATCACTGGGGGTACAGGCTTCATCGGATATTTTAACCACCTGCATGACCGCATCACGCATACCGGCATATACTCGGGCGCCAATTCCCGCACACATTGCGGCTCCGACCGCCGCCTGCTCTTCCATCTCAGAAACTTTAACCGGCTTATTGAAAATATCCGATAGCATCTGCGTCCAGACCCTGCTTTTAGAGCCACCTCCGGAAATGATGAATGTCTCCGCATCAAGGCCTTTTTTCAGGCATACATCATAGCAGAGCCGCAGGGCAAAACTGACGCCCTCCATAACGGCCCTGCCTATTTCTTCTTTTCCACTGTCCAGAGAGATGCCCAGCAATGCTCCCCGCAAAGTGGGATCCAAATATGGTGTTCTTTCCCCATTTAAATGAGGTAAAAAAACAAGGCCCTTGCTTCCGATAGGTATTTGACGGATTTTTTGGTCAAATTCCTTATAATTATTTTCGGACAGTACATTGGTAACCCATTTATAAGCTGCCCCTGCGCTCATAATAGCGCCCATCGATATCCAGTTTCCCTTTCGGCAGCCGCAAAAAGTATTGACAGCCAGGTCCGGGCTTTCCGAAACCGATGAAGATGAAAATAGAACCTGTCCGCTGGTCCCGACATTAATTACCGCATAACGCTCATCAATGATTCCATTGCCAAGGGATTGCATAATAGCATCCCCGCCTCCGCCAACCACTATGGTCCCCGTTTTCAATCCGGTCTCCCGGGCGGCTTTCTCCTATCGCAGCTGTTCTGGATTTCGGGGAACAGCTCTTTCGCTATATTTAATTGATTAAGGGCATGATCCGACCAGCAGCCATTTCTTACATCAAAGGCCAGTGTCGCAGATGCATCTGAATAATCTGTAACCAAATTGCCTGTAAGCTTAAAATTGATATAATCCTTCGGCAGCATAACATGCCTGATTTTGGAATAGAGCTCAGGCCTTTTATCCCGAATCCAGCATAGGGAGGGAAGCAGAAAGCCTGTATAAAGAGGATTCATAAGCTCCTCCTGTATGGTCTTCTCCCCGATTTTTTCACGCATCATATAAAGCTGCTCTGAGCTTCTGGTATCACAATGAAGGATGGCCGGATACACCGGAATTCCGGCCCTATCAACGGCAACCAGCCCGTGCATTTGGCCCGATACCCCGACAGCTTTAATATGTTCGGCTTTAACGTCATGATCCCGAATCATCTTTTTTAAGCATTTACAGCAATGCTCATACCATTTTTCGGGGTTATATTCGGCATACTCTTTTTGGGGCATATCTATTTCATAGCTGCAGCTCTCTATCGCAGCTATATTCCCGCTTGCGGCATCTAAAAGAAGAGTCTTAATATTTGTCGTTCCTATGTCGATTCCCAATAAATAAGCCATGGTACATTTTCCTTTACAAATTTTTATACTAATATTACCATTATAGACTTTTACGATAAAGGACCATCGATGAATCGATGGTCCTTTATCTTTTTAGTGTGGATTAATTTCGGCGCAGCTTCCTGCCAGTTCTTCAAGAAAAAGCATTTTGCCAGGGATTGTAGGAATAAAGCTCGATGTAATCCATGGGTTCTTCCCATAGCGCAGGGTAAGCCATAAAGTTTGTCCCTGCCAGCTCATACCGCGGCCAAGCACCCCGTCACAGCCGCCAATGGCAAAGTCGGATTTAAACATAATTCCTGGTCCGATTGTATTAGCGTAGCATGTCATGGGTATATAATTTCCATGAAATGTCAAGTAGGCGTTTTGTTCAATGGTAAGGGGATGGAGCATGGCTCCTACCCTATGGGTTGCTGAAAGCCAATCTTCCACTTTTGCGTAGTCCAGTGCAAAATGAGGGTCCCAGAATGCAATATGGCAGGCGCGGCCTACCCCATAAACCATGACCTGTTTTGCGCCCTTTGAACGCAATTCACCCATGATCTCGCTATAATGGGGCAATACATCCTTAGTTGCATAATGGCGCTGTTTTTCCGGTATGCCATTCTTCCCGAGAGGCCCATAAAAAGCTTTGTTTATCGCATATTGGAAACTAACCGGATTGCTTGCGGGAAGTGTATTTCCTTCCGCATCCGACCATTCATCCATCATAAATCCATGAACATGCTCGCAAGTAATACCCCATTCCTGAAGAAAATAAACGACCCACTGATACATTTCCATAGGCCCCACCGGCAAAATTAAAACCAATTCTCTGGATTCTTCTTTTGCCTTTCGAATTTGCATCGCAATTTCATGGCCAAATTGTACGGCCAGTGAATTCAAATCTTTGACAGGTACGGGTTTGAATTCAGAATGCCAAAAATCCTGTCTGTCGCATATGGTGGCCGGATCCTGTGTAACACAGTATTTAACACGCTCAAGCTCCCAACCTTTTGGGTAAAGGGTCTCAAACAATGTTCCCTTTATTGTACTAATCATATCCATTTCGTCTCTACCTCCAATAAAGAGAAACCTTTTACTTTAGTTTTTCTCTCATTTTTATTTCATATTTCCGGATGCTTTGTGAATATCGATCCACTTGTCCACATTACCCTTGGTGATTAATTCCGTATCGACGGTTACGTCTTCCTGTGCGCCGCCTTGAAGGGTTTTCAGCGCCATTTCAAATGCCGCAACTGCCTGGGAAGGGGCATCCTGTGCGACAGAACAAGTGGTGAGTCCCGATTTTACAGCTTCACAGCCTTCGGGCAAGCCGTCGATACCTCCTAAGAAGCTGAATTCATCTAAGCGTCCCGCATTTTGTATGGCATTTACCGCGCCCAGCAGCATAATATCATCGTGAGAAAAAACGCCGTCAATTTTATCATACAGAGTGAGCCAGTCTTCCATATAGTTCATTGCCTTGTCTCTTTCCCAATTTGCATTCTGTACGACCAGAATATTGACGTCGTCTCTGGAAGATAACCCTGATTTTATTCCGTTTGTACGGTCAACTACAACGGACAGCCCGGCCTGACCCTCGATGATAACAACATTGGCCTTCTGGGGCAGACTCTCGGCTGCGGCCGTGCCCAATAGCTCACCCATGCCAAATTCACTGGAAAGGATTGAGGTGCTGCTGCCGTCTTCAACCTTTTCACCTAAGGTAATAACAATAATTCCGTTATCATATGCGGATTTTATAGTAGGAATCAAGGATTCCGTATCGTTGGGCTGCACAAAGATCGCATCAACGCCCTTGGAGATGAAGGTCTCCATACCGGCTATAATTTTGGCATTGTCGCCTCCGCCGTCGATCATCTCAATTTCGAATTGGTCGCTGTACTTTGATTTACACGCGTTAACCAGCTCATTGGCCTGCCAGGCTGTAAACTGATCCGTTTGATTTTTGGCCACCAGCCCAACCTTGTACTTAGACGGCTCAGAGCCTTGATCCGATGTGCTGCTGCCCGGTGTTTTAGCGGCAGGTGTATTGCCGCAGGCCGCCATGACAAATACCATAGAAATTGCCAATACTAAGCATAAAAATTTTTTCATTTTTATTCTCCCTTTCTTTTCTTTATATTAAACGCTTCTGCGTTTAATTGCGGATCAGAGCTTTGAGCTCTTCTTTGACATATCGATGCCTACTGCGAGCATGATTACAATACCTTTTACAATGAGTTGCCAATATGATTGAACACTTAAAAGATTCAGCATATTATTCAGCAGGGATATAATGGCACAGCCGATCACCGTTCCCCCAATAGTACCGATGCCCCCGGAGAAGGATGTCCCGCCGATAATAGTGGCAATAATTGCATCGAACTCATAATTGACTCCACAGGAAGGGATACCGCTGTTTAGCCGGGAACACAAAATCACGCCGGCAAAGCCTGAGAACGCGCCCAAGATCAGATAGGCGACCAATTTAATTCTTTTTGTTTTTATGCCGGAAGCAATAGAAGCTTCCTCGTTGCCGCCCACTGCATAAAGATATCTGCCAAATTTTGTATGTTTGATGATGATATAGCTGATCACGGTAATCGATACCATAAATACGATGGGTGCGGGTATCGAAAGAATGTCACCCTGACCGAAGAAAGCAAAGTCACCGATATTGTAGATGGTCTTTCCGTCGGTATACACATATGCCGCCCCCCTGGCGAGATTCATAACGGCAAGGGTCGCAATAAAAGGAGGAATATTAAACCGTGATACGGCGATGCCGCTGATGAAGCCGCATAGGATACCTATGGCAATGGCTGTCAGCATACCCAGGATAGCACTTCCGGTATTGATGCAAACTCCGATACCCACGCAGCCTGACAGTGCAAGAACCGCTCCCGGCGCAAGATCTGTCATACCGGCGATAATCACCATTGTTTCGCCGCAGGCGATGATCATGATCGGACTCATCTGGCGCAAGATATTAACCAGATTGGAGGGTTTTAAAAAGTTTTCGCTCATTACCGCAGACAGGATCACCATGCCCGCAAATACAAGATAAATTGCATATGTACTAAAAAAGCTGCCGATATGAAATTTGTTTTTTTCCTGTAAACTACTCATTTTCATTACCTCGATATTAAATTTATCTCTCTTTGTTATTTTGTGGCCAACCGCATAATTCTTTCCTGGGTTATTTCTTCTCTATTAAGCTCACCGCTGATTTTGCCTTCATTCATAACATAAACCCGGTCAACCATGCCTATTAATTCAGGTAAATCAGAGGATATCATAATAATTGAGATGCCCTCAGCCGCAAATTCACACATCAATTTATAAATTTCACATTTTGCGCCCACATCAATTCCCCGGGTTGGCTCATCCAAAATGAAGACTTTCGGATTTGATACAAGCCATTTGCCTATTACTATTTTTTGTTGATTCCCGCCGGAAAGGGATGAGGCGGCTGTTTTTAGAGAAGGAGTTTTGATTTGGAGTTTCTCGCAAATCTCCTGTCCGCGTTTTACTTCGGCCTGGTGGTTCACGAAAGGAGATTTGGAGTACAGATTGTAATTGGGCAGAGAAATGTTTTCCAGAACGCTTCTCTTTGTTACCAGCCCATATTTGCGCCGGTCTTCTGAAACCATCATAATCCCATTGTCCACCGCATCTCTGGTGTTTTTTATATGAACTTGCTGGCCATTTAAATAAATCCCCCCTGCTTGGATTGGATCCAAGCCAAAAATTGCTCTGGCCACTTCGGTCCTCCCCGCACCTACAAGTCCTGCGAACCCAAGAATCTCTCCCCGCCTTGCTGCAAAACTGATGTCCCGCACCTTGTTATTAGACAGATTCTTGACTTCCAGAACCACGCCGCCAATATTGCTCGCAGTCTTTGGATAGGTATTCTCAATGCTTCTTCCCACCATGGAAGAGATAATTTCATCTCTTGTAATCTCACCGACTCTAGCCGATTTAATAAACATTCCGTCGCGCATTATGGTCAAATAATCGCATATTTCATCGATCTCTTCGAGCCTGTGAGAAATGTATATAATGGTGGCTCCGGCATTTTTTAATTCTTTAATCTTATTGAACAGCTTATTTACTTCCCCTTCGCTAAGTGAAGAGGTAGGCTCATCCATAATAATAATTTTCGAGTTAAAAAATACCGTTTTAATGATTTCAATCATCTGCTGCTCACCAACAGATAATTTTTTCATTTTGGTCCTGGGATTATAGCTTAGATTTTGCTGCTTCAAAAACTCGGCAGACTCCTTGTACAGCTTCTGTTGATCGATAAATTTCAGTTTGTTTACCGGTTCTTTGCCTAAAAAGATGTTCTCCGCGATGCTTAATTCCCCTACGACATTTAGTTCCTGATGAACCATGGCTATACCATACTGCCGCGCTTGTATGGAGTCTTTTATTTGGATTTTCCGGCCATCCAAATAAATCTCGCCGCTATCCGCATGGTAAAGGCCATTTAAGATTTTCATCAAAGTGGACTTGCCCGCGCCGTTTTCACCAACCAGAGCGTGCACCGTTCCTCTTTTGACCGAAAAGGATACATGGTCCAAAGCAGTTACACCGGGGAATGTTTTTGTTATGTCTTTGAACTCGAGAATAATGTCATCCTTTTTATCGTTGGTTGCTGTCATAATATCACCCCTGCAAACTCCAATGAATTAGTTAGTTCATTTGATTTACTAATTGTCATTATACATGAACACTTTCATTTGTCAACCCTTCTATTTCAAGCAAAACATACAATATTTGCTGAAACCGTGATAATAACCGTTTTTCAATTGTACAATAATCATCGCTGCTGATCTTTTTGCAAGGAGGAATGGCCGTAAAAATGCAGACTTACTGCCTGCTTGTCATAAAGTGAGCAGCAAAAATCCCTGTGGTAAATACCGCAGGGATGCGTGTCAAATCCTGTACCCGGCTTTACCGAGCCATTATTCAGCACTCTTAAAGTGCCAAAATTCAGGTTGTCCGGATTATAACATTCGGCAAACAAAAAATGAAACAAGCCTGTCATCACAGCATCTGGCCGTTTCAGAATAAAAAAGCGGCCGGTTATTTGAAACTTAAGCCATGAAAATAAGTCGTGGAAAATGAAAAATTAAATGCCCCAATAAATCATGAATCCTTTAGTTCTGCTGTGATTTTGAACCAATCCACCAATCCTTCTTCATTTAATTTGACGATTCCTTTTCCGACTTTTAATTGAGTTGTATCATCATTCAGTCTTTTTTCAATTTGAATCGTATAATAATAATATGTCTTCTTTTCATCTTGTTTCAACTCAATTTCTTTTACGTAGAACTGGCATTTCTCTTTCCATGCTTGTTGATCATATCTTGTGATATGCCTGTTCTGAATTAAATTTTGCAATACGGTCTCAGAACAGTAATTCTCATATTTTAAGCAGAAAGGTTCAAAAAGCTCAGCAATATCTAGCGTCCTTTCTTGGTAAGAACCCTCATTCTTAAGCTCTTCTTCTGCCTTCTCAATCAGCTTTTGATATTCGTCTGTATTTTCGACTTGATATAATTCTGTAAGAAAACTTTTTATATTTTGCTCCCCAACAGGCTCATTAGCGGTGCAGCCTGTCGCAATAAAAAGCAGCAACAGGGAATATGTAATTAATATTACTTTTTTCATAATTTTATCCACCTGTTTTTATAATATATACTAACTAAATATATTAATATTGTCAAATTATTGTTTCTGGCATTTCTCACATTTTAGTTAATCGTATGGTACTACAACAAAACCCCGGCAATATCACGAAAAAACGGCTGAGATGTTTAAGTCCTAAATAAGAAACCCTTAGAATCATCATCATTCTAAGGATTTCATCACTGGAGCTGGTGATGCGACTTGAACGCACGACCTGCTGATTACGAATCAGCTGCACTACCACTGTGCTACACCAGCATATACAAAATAAGAACCTCCACCCACCAACGCAATCAAAGATTGCTGATGGTCCCCGGGAACCTTGTTGCTTCGTAATAAAAGACATGGGACCAAGGTCTCCAAGTCCCTATTTTACAGGTTCAACCACCCACATGTCAATAACAAGATGAAGCATTATTATACATGGGGACAACTTTACTAAAACAAACTGTTCTTATAAAGAATATCCCCATGTGTTTTCTTTGTTATTTAAAGACAGGCGCGGTATCAAAATCCGTAAGCCTTATACAGTTCTCCTTCTGTATCAGCACTGTGTCCGTTATTCGGGGGCCGCCGATCCGCGGCTTATAAATGGTAGGGAGCAGCACATCCACCACCATATTTTCTTTTATCTCATGGGGAAGCTCCTTGCCCAAAATGGGGTAAAATTCCGACTGGCGGATTCCGACGCCGTATCCGATATGGTCCATAAACATTTTTGCATAGCCATGATCATGGATCAACCGAAATACCTTGCTATAAACTTCTGCGGAGGTTACGCCGGGCCTTAAAGCTTCCATTGCAATTTTTTGTGCTTCAATCAGCAGTTTATAGATTGCGGCGGTTTCCTCCTCCACATTTCCTAAAAACACAGTCCGGCACATTTTCGCGGCATATCCCTTATAAGAAGCACCCAGGTGAATAACAACGGGCTGGTTGTCGCCGATCACGAAATCGCCGGCATAGGGATGCATCAGCTGCTGGCGATCATGGCGCAAAACCTGCATCCGGAAGGTACTGCCTTCAGAACCTGCTTTTCTCATTGCATATTCTGCTTCTGCGAGAACCTCTGTTTCCTTGATACCTGGCTTCACCGCTTCGTATGCCGCTCTCATTCCCTCGCACAGAAAGCTTGATGCTTTGGAAATATAGGCAATTTCCTGCTCGCTTTTTACCGAACGAATTTTGTAGCATTCGGAAGCAATATCCCCCACTACCAGCCCGGGCAAAGTTTTCATCAGGCACTGGTAGTCCTTGAGACTGATAAAATAGCGCGTAAAGCCGATTTTAGGTTTGCTGATCCCCATCGATGCAACCAGATCCGCCGTTTTCTGGCTTACATTTTCTTCAGGAAAGAAGTATGGAATGACATCCAGCTCCGACTTTTCACGAAAATGCCGGGCATCAAGCCACAGGCAAATCAGCTTTGGTTCGCCTTCTGCGGGGACTATCAGGGAGCCGCCCTCAACATCTTCAATATTGGCAAAATAAATAAGGTTCTCCCTATCCATAATCACAGCGGCATCCAGCCCCAGATTTTTTAAAGCCTGCTGTAGAACTGTGATCCTGCTTAAAACCATATCGTTCAACCAATCTCCACCTCGATTCTTATTGATCATTTTGAAAATCGTTAGCACGTTTATTACTATAAAATATTCATTTTATAAAAGGTGACCGACTTGCCGTCAGTCACCTTTCAACCATGGGGTTTATGCGGACTTTACATTTTTTTCATCTTCCTTGGCGTCAAAATCCTGTTTCTCAACAATTAAGGAAACAATAACGCCGCCGAGAAGGGCCCAGAAAGCAGAACCAATATTCCAGATGGTCAGACCGCTTACGCCGATGATCAATGCAAAAAATGAACCTAATTTAAACTTCTTTGTGCCAAAGGCATCCTGGAACGCATTAATCAGTACATTGATCATGGCAACACCTGCCAGAACATTGATGAGATCGGCCGGAATCGCTTTAATAAAGGTAATGGCAAAGCTGGAAACCAGACCAAAGGCGCCGAAGAAAATACCATTCCAGACAGATGCTGCGTAGCGGCCATTCTTATCGTCACCTGCTTCGGACGAAGAACAAATGGCGGTCATAGGGCCGGCAATATTTGCATTATGGGCACCCACAAGACCTGAAGCAATGCCGCCGAATCCGCTTATAACAGTCATCCCGTTTATAGGAGGCTTATAGCCCTGTGCAAATAGAACGCCTATTGCCTGCGCATTCTCAGCTCCAACAACAAGAGCTGCCAGAGGAACTGAAACAGAAAGGATGGTTGCTACATTAAATTGAGGCATCCAGATCCTGGGCGGAATGTATTGAACCGTAGATGATTCCATTTGAAATCCGCCGGTCGCAATCAGTGCAAGTACACCGCAAATAAGAGCTGCGAGAACGGGAGGGAATTTTTTAATCAGCTTGGGCACGATAAAGAACCCTACCAGTGCGGCACCGCCCCTTGTTCGGGCCGCGGATGATGAGCGGCGCCGTTCCGAACTATTCTCTGGTAAAAAAGATTCATGGTAGTGGCATCGCCAATAATGGGCGATGATTTGGTACAGTTGATGATGTTGGTGCCAAATCTCAGCATAACACCGGCAATCATACCCATAACAATGGGAAGCGGCAGCCATTTCATAACTTTGCCTATGAGTCCGGTAACACCGAGCACAAGCACCAGGACACCGGCCATAATAAAGGAGAAAGCCGCTTCGTTAAAGTTGAAGCCAACCAGCGCCGAGCCCAGCATAGTCGCACCCGGTATGGAATACGCACCAACGATGGGCAGCTTGTAATAAAGGGCCATAATGAAGCTGATGAGACCTCCGAAAACATAGATACCAAACAGCCATGAAGCAATTTGTTCCGTGTTGTAGCCTGCGTTTGTCGCTGCACTGATGGTTACAAGCGCCGGACCTGTGCAGCCGAAAACTGCAGCTATAAAGCCGGCTGTGATGGACTTGGACGTTGTGTACTTGCGAAGATCTGAAAAACCTGACCTAAAGCCTGGACCCTTTTTCCACACGCTCGCTGACTGCCGGAGCTCTTTCAATAAGGAGATCAGCCAGAGTTTCAGAGCAATTCAATCCGCCCATAGCACCGTCAAAGATGATTACCTTATCGGTTCCGGTAGTCTTATAAGCAAATTCCATGGCGCTCTCGGTTGTCTTAGCCACCACCGCGTGACTCATATACTCAATGTTCATGGGCTCCATGTCAAAGAGATCAGCCTGCTGCTGCCCTACAACAACGGTCGGTATATGGTCGGAGAAAAATGCCGAAGGATAGCCGGTCCATGCATAGTTATGGACGCACATCTTAATAGCCGGATTCAAGGGAGGGATGTTTTCCAAAATAGGCTTGCCGTTCTTTTTATAGAACGCCTCAGTATACCAGGTATAGGGCGGCAGCGGGCTTTCCATGTCATAAAGATCCGTGTTGGCACCGAAAACATAGGGTACCGGGCACGGGAAGTCAAGAACAGCTATGCAGTCATCAATCTCCCCAAACAGAGTCATAATCTTTCCGTAAAGCTGACAGCCTATAAAGGTAGCCCGGTCATTCACAGCATACAAATCATTGTCCGCATCAACGCCGATAACACCATGAGGGCCCACATTGAGGAAGGAGGCAAACGCAAATTTGCTCTGGACAAATTTTGATTCAAAAATTGCCCTTGCAGTAAAATTGGCTGCTCTCGGCCCTAAATTCTGGTGATAAGTAGAGCGGGTTTCAATTCGGGCGTAGGACATTCCAAAAGGCTTTACGGCCTTATCTATCTGACGGTGGAAATGAACTTCACGCACATCGGTATGGTGGCAGTGGATAATCCAATCGGCATCGTAAACTGCCTTGATTCCATACAGAGTTCCCACTTCGGTTTCAATGGGAATCCCCTCGTCCACAGGAGCTACACCCTTTGTTTTTCCGGGGCCAAAATATTTATCCAATTCATAGCGCTTTATGTACTCTTCGGTTTCACGGAAGCGCATACCAACACCGGCGCGAAGCCGTATATTTTTACATCCGGTCTTCTCCTCAATCACATCACGGGTGGCCTTTATGAGAATAGCATAGGGCTGCCCGCCGAGAAGGGTAAAACCATGGTGAGATGCAAGAATGTTTACACTCTGGTCTGCTTTGATAAAACTCATGTCCACCTTACGCAGCTCTTCTTTTGCCGTCTCATACAGCTTATCCAGCGCATCGGGGCCGCCCGGATACAGCACGGGAGGCAGCTCGGGAAAAAGGTCCGCCAGTTTAAGGGAACACATGCCCGGCAGTTCAGCCACACGTTTCTTTACCAGGGCAGGATCAATACCATACTGGGAAGGCTTTGGGGCAATGGGCATAATGACGGGTCGCTTGATATTATTATTCGCCATCTTTTTAACCTCCTTTACTTTAATTGCTTTCGCCGGTTCGGGCAATTTCTTCCAAAAGCTCCCGATCCTCATCGAAATAGAAGCCACGGCTATTGTATTTCGTCTTTACGTCCTCGGGCATGGTCCAGGCAGTCACCGTCTGTCCATACCACTGCCAGCCGTTGGGATCGGGCTTAAGCTCGATGCCGGCAGCAGTGAGCATGCGCAGGATGGTCTGGATGCATTCAATGGTGCAACCGGTGCGAATGCCTGTCATAGAAGAAATTTCATGGGGTGTTTTGGCGCCGGCCAAAATGGCAGCGGCCACTTCCTCGGCACGTACGCCCACACAGTAGCAGAGCACCTGTTCCGGGTTAAAATGAGCCTTCATGCAAATTTCATTGATTTTGTCACGATCATACTTAGAAGCGTCTACGCCGATTGTAAAAGGCTTTTCCCGTTTTACCATGGTGATGGTATGGAACGGGCAGCGATCTGCACAGTTGGCGCAGCCACGGCACTCATCCTCCGTCACTTTCGCCTTTTTATCTGTGACATGGATCGCATACACGGGGCAGACCTTTTCGCATATTTTGCATCCCGTGCAAATATTCGGATCCACTTGAGCGAGAAGAGTAACTCTTTTCATGAATGTTCTCCCTTCTTTTTATTTAACCTTCTGCTGTTGGGACAGCGCAAAGGCTACATCTACAATCATGTCCTCCTGTCCGCCTACCATCTGGCGGCGTCCCAGTTCCACCAGAATATCTCTGGGGTTTAAATTAAATCTTTCGGCTGCTTTATAGGTATGGAGCAGAAAACTGGAATAAACGCCTGCATAGCCCAGCATCAAAGGCGCGCTCTGAATCACCTGGGGCCTGTGCATCAGAGGCTCCACGATTTCTTCCGCCACATCCATAAGCCCATAAAAATCTATGCCTGTATTATAGCCAAGGCGCTGAAGAACACCTGCTAATACCTCTCCCTGTGCATTGCCCGCACCCGCACCCAGGCCGCGGCATGTGACATCGATGTACTCAGCACCGCTTTCGACGGCAGCCAGAGCATTGGCAACGGCCAGCCCGAGGTTATTATGCGAATGGAATCCCACGGGAATAGGCAGTTGTTCAGCCAGCAGGCTGATCCGGGTCCTTACATCGTCCGGAGTCATATAACCTGCAGAATCGGCGATATTAACATATGCGGCACCGGCATCCACAAAGATTTTTGCCTGCTCCAGGATTTTCTCCGGCGAGGCCATATGGGACATCATGAGAAAACCGACCGGCATCATATCCAGCCTGGCAGCGGCTTTTAGATGCTGAATAGCAATATCCGCCTCGGTCACATGGGTGGCTATTCGTACCACCTGAGCCCCGCAGGATTTGGCTTCCTCCAAATCTTCTATGGTGCCTATTCCGGGCAGCAGCAAAACGCCTAATTTGGCTCTCCGGATAACTTTCTTGGCAGCCTTCAGCAGCTCCATTTCCGGCACCCTGGAAAAGCCATAATTGATGGATGAACCGGCAATTCCATCGCCATGGGAGATTTCAATAATATCAATGCCCACTCTGTCAAGGCCTTCGGCTACAGCGGAAACCTGTTCGGCAGTAAAACTGTGGCTGACAGCATGACTGCCGTCACGAAGTGTTGTGTCAACAATATGTAGCTTTCTGTTTTTGTCCATTGCTTATTTCCCCTCCTTCAGCATGCGCTCGGCGATTTTTTCTGCAGCCGCTGCAGCCGCGGCGTTGATGATATCCAGGTTTCCGGAATATTTGGGGAGAAAATCTCCCGCTCCCTCTACCTGAACAATGACGGTAACCCTGTTACCGTCGATAATGGGCGGTACACGGAGACTGTAGCCCGGCACATAGGCCTGAACCTGCCGGACAATATCATTGACAGAATCCACAATAGCCTTTTCATCCGGATTTTTCACAATGGAATAAATCGTGTTGCTCATCAGCAAAGGCGGCTCGGCTGGATTCAGCACAATGATCGCCTTGCTGCGGTCGGCGCCGCCCAGGATTCTCAGGGCTTTGGCAGTGGTCTGGGTAAATTCATCAATATTGGCACGGGTACCCGGACCCGCACTCTTTGAGGAAATGCATGCCACAATTTCGGTATATTCGGAGTCGGCAACACGATTAATGGCGTATGCGACAGGAACGGTGGCCTGACCGCCGCAGGTTACCATATTGAAATTATCCGCGTTTGCCTCGGCCAGCTTGTCTAAATTGACACAGGGCACTACAAAAGAGCCCACCGCCGCGGGAGTCATATCAAATACCGTCTTGCCCGCTGCCTTGAGCACAGGAGCGTGTGCAAGGTGGGCTGAAGCACTGGTGGCATCAAATACGATCTTTATTTCCGGATCTTCGGCTACGGCCTTCACGCCTTGCACCGAAGTTTTAAAACCTAAGCCGGCAGCCCGCTTAATACCCTCGGACTCAACAATACCGGCCATGGTCTTCATCTCCAGATTTTTGCTGCGCATGACCTTATACATCAGATCGGTACCGATATTGCCGGGCCCGATTATACCTACCTTAATCTTTTCCATAGCGTAATTCCTTTCTATTCCACGAATTTGACCGAAACGCTTCTCATCCCTTGGAAGCTGACAGTGAAATGATCACCGGCTTTGGCGGCAAGGGCGGCGGTAACGGCGCCGGCCATGACAATGCTGCCGGCTTTTAGTGCGATTCCGAAGGACCCCAGCTTGTTGGCCAGCCAGGCCACTGCAGCGGCTGGATTGCCCCAAACCTCGGCAGTAGTCCCCGTTGAAATGAGTTCTCCATTCTGCTCCAGCATCATACCGGTCAGGCGCATATCCACATCCTTTACAGGGGTCATACGGCCGCCAAGTACAAGGCGCGCAGAGGAGCCGTTGTCTGCAACGGTATCGCACAGTTTGATTTTCCAGTCCTTAATACGGGAATCTACAATCTCTATGGAAGGAATCACATATTCCGTCGCGGCATATACATCAGCAATTGTAACACCGGGTCCCGAAAGGGTTTTATTCAGGTAGAAGGACAATTCCCCTTCCACTTTCGGCTGGATCAAACCGGACATGGAGCAAGGCACTCCTTCGGGCAGAAGCATATTTTCAAAGAGATGCCCATAATCCGGCTCATTCACTCCCAGCAGCCTCTGCATCCCCTTGCTGGTCAGACCGATCTTCATACCGATTACTTTTTCTCCTGCGGCCTCCCGGCGGCGGACGTTCTCCAGCTGAACAGCGTAAGCATCTTCAACCGTCATGTCCGGATTTTCGGCTGTGAGCATTCCTATCTGATAGCATCCGGCTTCAGCCTTATAAAGAAGATCAGCTGCTTTCTTATAATCCATAAACCTGCATCCTTTCTGTTGCTTATTTTTATAAAGGATGGTGAAGGTGTTCTTTTCCCATCCCTTTTTGACGCCATTTATCGGCCAAAACAGAAGCGAGCTGCTCTGCCAGCATTTCTTTAGGCCAATTTTCCGCAAGCCCCTTAAGAAGAACAGGAGCTGCAGCCTCTACTTCATCATGAGGACCCGGCAAAGAAACCATTAAGCTGGGACCTTCCCTTCCCACACCGATCCGGACGCCATCCTTTACATGGCGGCCGGTACCCTGTTTGAATTTTACAATGTAAGGCGTGGCGGCCGTAGGATC
>ENA-UOOE01001370-UOOE01001370.1-fermentation-metagenome-genome-assembly--contig:-NODE-1370-length-20794-cov-8.251362_pt1 | contig 20794 bp, 23 predicted proteins | sample MGYA00245776_ERZ724021 | MGnify/ENA primary metagenome ERZ724021 (study PRJEB28704, sample SAMN03018321) | fermentation metagenome | biome: anthropogenic terrestrial biome; feature: soil; material... | reverse complement strand
GCGTGTAGTGGACTTTCGCCACCAAGCTATCGCCCATGTCGGGCGCACAACAAAAATGGCATCCCTTTCGAGATGCCAACTCGCGCCTTAGTTGGCATAATACGCCTATTGATAGCTGAACCCGAATTCACTAAAACCAGTACTGTAACATCTCAACTTTTGCCTGTAGTCGAGCACTGAGATCATCTTATGCCGCACTGAGGAAGGTGTGTAGTTCTTCCATTCGTTGCTTAATATTACCTATATCAAGATATCTATTTTTGTCGTGAATTAGGTTAAGAGTCTTGGCTATCTCATAGAGGCTGTCCATGAGTACCAAGCCGTTTTTGGTGTAATCGTAAAACTTCACTGGCAGCGGAGAATCATTCACAAGCATGAAACCGCGAAAAAACATCGCTAAATGCAGCCTCTGTTCCACCCATCGATCGCCTGTTTTCTGCTGAACGAACCTGTGTTGAACTGCATGACAACTCTTTCCATAACAATCATAAAAATCACTGGGGGTTTGACTCCCCGTTCCAATTCTCCAAAAATTTCTTAATCTTATCTAACATTTCAGGGCGCTCAAGTACCTTTTTGCCCCAGGCATCTAATATTGGATTTTTGATATCTTGAAATAAAGGTTTTGACTGAGACGGATCCCCCAAATGCGAAATTCTATGCTCGTTTATATTTTGAGAGATTCTACGAACTGTGACAAGAATTTCATCAATTATATCTTCTGTTGGTCGCTTTGATGGGGTACCAGTGTTCTCTTTAGGTAGGTTTTTAAGTTCTTCCCTAAATGATGGCCATTCACGCCCAAAATGGTATTTTATTCTCTGTTCTTCTACCGGCTCCCTGCATTCTTTATTAAGCCCACACACTAAGTCATAGGTATCCTTTTCAATTGCTTCTTTTGCCTGAAAAATTGTCAAGGGGCCAGAGGGGATTTCAGAAGGAGTTAAGTCTATTAAGTAAGGACACACATGCGGTTTAGAAAGTTTATTGGCAAGAGCGCCAGCCTCATAATATATCCATGGCTTATTTATGTTTTGACGAGTGAGGCATATTATACCATAATTTGAATCAACCAGATTTGTCTCTATTTCTTCTGGCCAGCGTGTTCCCGCATCTATATCTTTATTTGACAACCAAGGTTTTGCTTGCTGTAAAACTTTAGGAAGCCAATCTTTTAGCAAGACCGCCACATGTTTACTTTGCTCTCCTGACCAGCTAATGAAGATTTTCATTTTGTGCCCTTCCCTCTTAAAAGTTTTTTGCTTCCCCCACACATCCCCTGCAAACCTTCTTGCCCCGCATCTCAACCAGATCATCCATGCTTCCGCAGAGCACACATCCCGGCCGGTAAGGTACCAGGATGATTGTGCCATCTTCCTCCCCGACAAAAATCTCTAGCGGATCCTTCACCTTAATCCCCAACACCGCCCGCAGCTCTATCGGGAGTACGATGCGGCCTAAATCATCGATTCTTCGAACCATACCAGTACATTTAAACAAAAAAGGCACCCCTTTCGAGATGCCAATTCGCGCCGTAGTTGGTAAATTCCTCCTAATTGTCATTATTGGAGTTTTCATCTTTCTGAAGGAATTGCTGAAAACCATCCGATTCAACTGTTTTTTTACAACGCCCCTGCAAAAATAAAACAGCTCCACTACCTACAACGGCAATCCCAAGAACGTGAATAATATTTGCGACAGAAACCGCTCCACCGCCTACTTTACTGGCTCCATCATAGTATTGCTTCAGAGCTTCTTTAGCAAATATGGGATCAATCGTATAAACTACTTTACCCAAATTGAATTCTTTTACCGGCATCGCAATTCTTAGACAGACCAGCAATAATGTTGCTATAATAATTACCGTTGATAATTTCTTAAGCTTCACCATCAGCACCCCTTAAGCGTGTGACTTTGTTTTTCGGAATTAACATTTATACTCGACTTGGAGAATGGATTATATAGACTGATTTAAGAAGCGGCCTTCAAACAAATGATTCGTTCTTCCCTACTTTAGCCAGCGAAATATTTATTGTTTTTCTTGCAGGGCATCAATTACACAGGCCAACCATATCCCCATCATGAAGAGAAGCGGCAATAAAAATGCAGGTTTTGCAGATCTTGCTCCATGAAAAACGGGGCAGCGTTCCACCGCAAAAAAGATGTTAAAAACCAGACGGAAGTAGCTCCGTAACAAATAAAAACAATTATCCCCCACGATTTCCCTTGAAAGGCTTGACCAACACCTAGCCAAAACATTGAGAGAACGACTCCCCAATTATTTCTTTTCGGAGCAGAAGATTCTTTTTTAACTTCGGTTCGGTATACGGTTTGTTCCTCTGTCATTTCCGCTTCCTCCCTCCTGCCGTTACGACATCTTTTCGCTAAAAAAGAAATTTTACCTTTTTTATGGAATAATCGTCATATTTATAACCTCTGGGTGGCAACCTCCGAGACGATACATACAGACATCAAAACACCGCATCTGGCAAAATATACAGCAGCAACACCTCCGGCCATCGCGGAGTGTCCTGCCGGGGCATGTGAGTGACACATATTACGTTTAAAGGGACAACCTACGGGCTGGGATATTATCACGATATTGAGGACGCGAGAAGGGCGGTGGAAGAAAGGTATTTCGGTGAATACTTGGAGAGCGTTGCGGACGATAAGAATCGTAGTAATTCTCGTTTACAAAGGTTTTTAACCTACTATCCATTTTATTTAAATAGGGCGGATTAGTGGCTACAATATCGTATTTTCCAGTCAAGATATTTGCCTGCTTAATCAAATAAGGCATTACCGTAGCTATGTTATTAATCCAGGCTGCTGTAAATAAGCCTAATTCATTATTTCCTTGAGATTTTCGATATAATACCGTAAGCTATCATAGTCTCCTGTATTAACATTCAAAAGTGATCCATATTCTTTTGCATTTTTAAATATATCAATTAAGTAATTTGCGGTATCTATGTATGGTCCATCAAGTTTTAGTTGCCCTTTGCCATGTTCAAAGCTAATCAAGCCGTCGCTTTCTTGAATTCAACATAAATTAGGTATTGCATTTTCGTATAGAATTCTCCTATTGTACTTTCTTGCACGCATCATTATTGTAAAATATGCTAACTGATAAGCCCTATCATCAATATCGATGCCATACAAGTTTTTTTAAATAATAAGCCTGGTAGCGTGTTTTTGGCTGTATCCACACTCGGCATATATTGCCATAAGTACATCGAAAGCGTACACCAAAATATGACCACTACACGGATCTATGTTCAAAGGTTCTATTTGCCAGCCGTTTCTTCCATCAGATTCCCAGGATGTCATCAAATGTAATTTTCGTGTCGGCAATACGCAAGATGCGGTGAACCTCATCAAAAAGTAATGGTCTTGTCCACCGCTCTGGCGACAAGCAAGTTCGTGGTCATGGGACCAAGTCCCCGTGCAACGCATTCGACCGAAGCATAGAATGACTTTATCTGCCGTTTTCCATATGATATTTCCTCTGAATCTTGAACCGCTGACAAAGACAGCCGCCGCCGAAAGGCTGGTCAGTAGAACATCCTCCGTCAGCACACCATTCTCATAACCTTTCTTTCGCTTATAGGCTGATGGAAAGGTCACTCAGTTTTTCAATCAATATTGGTTTGTTCTTCTTTTTCAGTTCGCATTCCCAAACTCTGATTACCCGCCAACCTCGCTCTTCAAAATGCTGCATTATTTTTATATCGTGCTGGATATTGTGCTCCCGCTTCTTCTGCCAATATTCGGCGTTTTCAATCGGCCTGGTGTTCCTGCAATCATGACCATGCCAAAAACAGCCATCGACAAATAAAGCTATGCGCCGCTCCTTGAACACAAAATCAGGGTGTCCAATAACATTATAGTGCCGTTGCCACCCTGTTATGTGGTTTTCTTTGAAAAATGCTATAAGCTGCAGCTCTGTACTGCGGTTACCAGATGAGCGAACCTTGCTCATTATTTCTGACCGTTTGTCTTTAGAGAACACATCAGACATAGTAGATGTAACCTCGTAATATATTGCTGACTTAAGGAATACAATTATCGAATGTAATCTTTATTCTTTATTGTGCCTGAACTGTCTTGCCAAGGATATCAAGTAACAGCATCTTGGTTTTTTCTGCATCGTCGCCAAAGGCAAATGGCACCTGTAAGATCTGAAGTGGAATTTTCACAGCTGCGTCACCCCTGCCATCAATAATATTGAAAACAACCTCAGTCTCTTCGGGCATCGTGCCACGGTAAAGAGGGTAAAGAAGATACATCCGCTTTGCGCCTCTACGGTTTGCGTAGATTGCCATCTGCTTCATGTCGGCTTCAGTAATTCCTAGCCGGTCGCTGTCCTTCTTAATTCTATCAAGACGGTCAATTTCTTTATACTTGGTATCAAGGACAATAATGGCATCATCAGCCTGGACAACAATATCTTCTTTAAGCTGGAAGCGGTTCCCGATAACTTCGCCGTCTACCACAAGTTCAGTCAAGAATAGATCTCTAGTCTGCGTGTATAGCTTCACCCGATCACTGAAAGCTTCGCGCATAAAGCCTCCAATAAAGCCTTCGAAGAGCAGCTCCGCCGGGAACAGGAAGCAAAATGTCTCCGACACACCCATGTTTTGAGACGACACCTTATTTAGCAAAAACACCTTGCTCATGCTGAGAATAATAGTGTAATTTGCTTGCAGTGCATTCAGATGGACCGCGTCGCAGTCATAAGGCATGCAGTTAGTATCTGCCACATCGCCAAGCTTCATCAGAATATTGTGGATGATACGACGGTTGTTGATCTGAGTTGTTATTCCGTCTAGCATCCTACAGGTACACTTTATAATCCGATTGAGCATGTTATCAAACACAAAGTTGGAATATGTGTAATGGAGCTTGTTCCACTGGCTGGCAGGATATTTCCTTGTAGCATAATCTTTAAAGTCGATTTTGCCTTTGGGTGTACTACCGACTTCTTCCACTTCCTCGTATCGAAAAAAAGGCTGGCGATCTACGGCTGCTTTAACGTAATGGACATAAACCGTGATAAGCAACTCCAGGAAGGTTTCTGTGTCATCCATTTCTCCCTTCATAGATACAAAGGGAAAGTTGAATTTGTCACAGTAACCCAGCCACATAATCAGGTCATCGATCAGGTCATGTATGTCGAGCTTGCTGGCATTATAGTCATCCTCGTCCTCTTTAAAGATTTTCGGGAAGATGTTTAGCTGCTCATCACGGAATGTAATGGTTCCAATATAGTTCTGGGTTTTGAAACCATCCCTGCGATCAAAATCAATAAACTGTTGGCGACTGCTGACCTCCTTATCAGAATAGAAGATGCCGCGTTGTTCCCAGTTGCTCTGCAGGAACTTTTCCAGCTCCTCCAACGCACCGTCTTCGCGCCAGGTACTCGGTAGCATTGAGGTTTTTACTTTCTGAAACTCAAAAGCGTTAATCATGAGAAACCTTCTTCTGTACGCGCACTCTTCCTAATGGCTTCGCCATAAGCTCATATTCGGTGTTTTTCAAACAATCCAGCGATTTTTTGACCTTAGCCTCGTCATCGTAGAAGTACTCGTACAGCAGAGGGATAATACTGTTATTCAAGATTTCAACAAGATTATCTGCTGTCTTATTGATAAAATAGGCGTGTCCAATCAACAGGTCTGTATTACGAAGCTCCTTGTTCAGGTATTCATTTAAATCGTGCATAACCTGTTTTAAGGTGCCGTCGCCAACAAGCTCTTCCTTTGGCGGAATCTCAATGAACGAAAATCTCCGTCTGAGCGCGGTGTCGATAAGGGAAATAGACTTATCAGCCGAGTTCATAGTTCCGATGATGTAAAGGTTGTTCGGAACCACCAAAGTTTCACCCATAGGCAATGATGCCGACAGCTGGTTCTGCTCGCCCCAGCGTTTATCCTCTTCAATGAGCGTGATCAGTTCGCCAAACACCTTCGAAATATTGGCGCGGTTGATCTCATCGATGATAATGACATAGTTATTATGGGGATCGTCCAGAGCCTTATCGGCAGCCTTCTTGAATACGCCATCGACCTGCTCAAAAGAAACCGTACCGGCCTTTGTTTTAGGTCTGATACCCTGAATAAAATCTTCGTATCCATAGTTCTGATGGAATGTTGTAAATGTGATAAAGCCACGGTCAACGAGGCCGCTATACTTTGCCATAAGAGCTTTACGCTCTTCCTCCGAGGTCTGCGCATCAGAAACCAGGCGTTTTTCAACAATAGCTACAGCGTACTCGGCAGTAAAGTATGTTTTGCCCGTGCCAGGCGCACCAAATAAGATCTGATTAAACGGCCAGGGCTGTACTCCGCGCGGGTCGTGCGGAGTAAATACTTTTTTAGCAGACTCAGCTTTTTCGCTCACGGTCGGTTCCTCTTCCTTCTCTTCCTCAGCATCCATAGCGCTTCCGATATAATAGCTCAACCAATCTTCCTCGCCTTTTGCCTCATAATAGATTGGCGGGTTTTCCAGGATCTTTTCAATAAGCGGAATGGACTCCTTTTTAAGATTTCTAAAGCCATTTGAATCCACATTCTGCTCAATAATGAGTCCGCCCCATCCGACAAACGAGAACCACGGAGCAATACGCGCAGGCACCTGCTCAGTGTGCACAGACGCTCCAAGCGCGTCATCAAGCACACTGGCTGAAATGCCAGAGTAGTTACCATGCTGATCACGCGCCGCCCTGATGGTTTCAATGGCCTCATCAAGGTCCGCCATCCGCATGACGCGAAGGATGACCCTATTAATTTCCTCATAATGCAGTTTTCCGTCAAGCATCATCATGGCCTTCCAGATCACGATGCTTGGAAGAACGTCACAGCTTTTAGGAAGGCCATAGTCTTCTACGGGGTTTCGCAGCTGATACCGGGAAAGGATATCAGTGGCAGTTATACGCAGCTTATTCAGGACAGCTTCTTTTTGCGCGTCCAGGTCGGATTCGAGCGCAGCGATCTGCTGGCCCAAGCGGGAAAGATTGATTTTATCTTCTTCCCTGTAAATCAGGCCAAACTTCTCATACATCTTACGATAGGTACGAAGCCTTGAGCCTGACGCGCCAAGTTCGCTTGCTTCGTTCTGGCCGTCATAATCAGTCCAGCCTACCCCATCCATTGCGCAAAAAGCTTTTAGATGCTCACGAAGGGAGACATCGAATTGCAATGCCACATTCGGAAACTCAGTGATATCGCGTGCGCCAGAAGGCCAATGGTCGTCAACATGCGTTGTCACATTACCACCTACCACATAGATGTCATAATATTTCTTATACAAATCCACAAAATCCAAAAGATCGTGTTTTAATCCCCCGCCATCCAAGAGGCTGTCGAGGGTATACTTGGTGTAGTAGACGTATGCCGCATCATAGATTCAGAGCCAGTGCGGATTGCCCCGTCAGACAAGAAGTGGGACGCACCAACATCACTACGAATTTGCGCACATCGGGCCTTGAGCTTTTCATTCGCACGGGCATCGGTATATCTTGCGATGCTGACAAAACCAGACCGGGAAGACTCGGTATCGCCCATAGCCGCTTCCGTGGCGGCTAATCCGAGAGACAGATACAGTTCCTTGGTGTCCTTGTTGACCAGATAGACGATATACGCACCCTCCTGCGCGGAAATCGTAATTCGCTTATCATAAGCAGCAATCCAGAGCGTAGCTGACCAGCAGCCCGCGCCGTGTCGTCCCCTTACGGCATAGATATTACTATCAAGCTCGGGAATCATAGCAATCTTGGCGGGGATATCCCGGCGGATAAGAGCGCCAAACGGATTGCTAAACTCCTGTTTTACTCGTAACTCGTTATATATTGCGCCGTACTCGGACATGACTTTGTAGAAAAGTCATGCAACGAATTATTGCCAGATGTGGTTGGAATGCTTTACACCTCCTTCACAAATCCTATTTACTGTTTTTATCTTCATCCTTTTGCAGGCAAGCCTTGACCTGCTCGGCTACTTTCTCCGCCAGTACCGGTGGTACGGCGTTACCAATTTGTCTGGCAACTTCGACTTTAGTTCCCAGAAACTCAAAATCGTCCGGGAAGGTTTGCAGACGAGCACCTTCACGCAGCGTGATGGTTCTGTCCAGTACTGGATGGCCAAACCGGCCCCGGGAAAAGCTATCAAATCGTGCTGTTATAGTCGGGCTTGGTTTATCCCATGCCATCCGTCCATAGGTGTCCAGATGGCGGTGTCCCGTATTCTTCTTATGGCATTCTAGCTGAAGCGCTTCCGGTAAAGAGTCACGGCCTTCACCTTCTTTGATGGCCTGGATCCTCTGCAGGTTAACCGCAGACAGCTTGTCCGACTTATGATTCGGAATATCGTTCTCATACTTATTCATCAGGTCGAAAATCGCATTACGGACCGTCTTTTCAGGCTTGCTGGTCGGTTTCGGAAACTCAAACTTTTGTGCTCCGCCGTCCGCACGCTCGCCAACAATAAACACGCGCTTTCTACTCTGGGGAACACCAAAGTCTGAAGCGTTTAGTGTCTGGCGCTGAATGGTATAACTAGCTTCACAAAGCTTTTCTGTCAGCTGTGTCAGGTAAGGAATGCCTCTCGGTGACAGCAAACCTCCGACATTTTCCATTACGAAGAAGCGTGGGTTGATGTCTATTATCATTCTAATATATTCAAGAACCAGGCTATTACGCGGGTCATTATCATCGCCGCGCCTTTGTACGCTAAAGCCCTGGCAGGGTGGGCCACCGATAACCACCTCTATTTCGCCAAGCTCATGCCCGAGATCCTCTTCGATGCTCTTCTTGCTCACGTTATAGATGTCGCGCACAAATGCCTGACCGTGGTGGTATTGCGAATTGTGCTTGTATGTGTTGATGGAAGCCTCATCTAAATCAAAGGCGTACAGGACTTCAAATCCTGCCTTTTCAAAACCGAGAGAAAGTCCACCCGCACCACAGAAACAGTCGATTACTTTGTATTCCTTTTCCATGGTCACTCCTTACTTTCTGAGCTCTGGGTTTTTGCGCGGGCTATCATTCCGCTATAGGAGCTAAAATACGGCTTATCTATTGTTTCCTTCATATCTCCCAGATTCTGGCCCGCTAGCATTGTAAGCACATGCCCAGCAATACGCGTGGAGAAAATTGGAGAGACTGCATTTCCTATCTGTTTAAACTTATCATCAAATGGGCCCTCAAAATAAAAATCTGCTGGGAATCCCTGCAAAAGCCCCGCTTCTCTTACAGACAGACCTCGATCCTGCTCGGGGTGTACAAATCTGCCACAGGAAGGTGTTCTACACCTTGCCGTAATGGTAACTGCTGTCTTATCCCAAGCAAGTCTTCCGTACACGTCATAAAAACCCTTGACCTTATCCAGACACTGCGGCCCTACGCCGCATGGTCTGTTGCCACCGTCTTTTGGCACCTGTTTTAAGATGTCGATCGTTTCCTTACGGTGCTTCGATGCCATGTGCATCGGGTCGTCAGGATCTTTTCCCCCAGCAGCAAGAGGAGGAAGGTTACCAATTGCGTCGCGCACAGTTCTGTACTGATCAGGCTTAAAGACTGGCTTAGGGAGAGTCGGAATAAAGTCCCTGGACGCCAAAAGAACCGTACGAAATCTTGCCTGCGGTGTACCATAATCTGCCATGTTTAAGATCTTCACTGCGATATGATAACCTGCTACTTCAACCGTGTTCTTAAACGCCTGGTAATTATGCCAGTGCTTCTTGGCAAGCAGGTCGGGAACATTCTCCATGATGATCAGCTTCGGTTGCATAGCCACGGCGATTTCTGCAAATCTGCCTACCAGAGTATTTCTGGAGTCAGGACCACTATGGTCCTTCTTTCTATGAGCAGAAAATCCTTGACACGGAGCACACCCGATAAGGATCAGCGCATTGTGTTCATCTAGGTCGAGTGACTGCTTAATCACATCGACGTCTTCTTCGGCCAGGTTGATATTTGAAGGCTCGTGGCAATAGTTCCTTGCATAAGTGTCTATGGCGTGCTTATCAATATCGACAGCACCTGCCCAGCGCAGCTTGCCAGTCAACTCGGCCATTTTATGGAAGCCGTAAGACATTCCTCCGCAGCCACAAAATAAGTCCACGAAGTCGTATGTATCGTTTGGAATTATTTTTGCAATTTCCTTATAGTTTATCTGTTCCAGAACATCTTCTGGTGAAAATCCTGGCTTATCGTTTGAAGTACTCATCTGTGCACCCAACCTTTCATTCTTTATTTCTTTGTGGTCCGCTTCTGAAGAGGCTGGTAATTTTGCATACTTGCCGCTTTTAATACGGGCATCAGAAGGCTTCACGGTGGTGGTGGGGATTGCCCACTGTCTACCGAACTTTTTTGCATCTGCTAAACGGCCTTCAACGCAGAGCTTTTGAACACGACGTTCTGAAATATCCCATTTTTCAGCTGCTTCTTGGATTGTCATATATTCCATCTTGTACCTCGCAATAACGTACACACATTATGGTCGTTATACTATTATATGCTGCTAGCCGAACAATGTCAACCCCATCAGGCAAAATGTATACAATCTCTCTGTCGCTCATGGCTACCCATATCGATGGCCCAATCGGTGCCTCGATCGATGCCGTCGAAAAATACCTCCGTGAAAACAATTTCTCAGTGGCTGCTTATGTCGACTATGCAAAAGTCTACTGAATGGGCCTTTAATGTGTCAAGCATGCCTGCTTTGTATATTGTTAATGAAGGGGGCATCATTGTCGCCAGATTTTTAGGATGGATGCTTTTCTGGCTTCCTTCTCCACGCTTGTACTTTATTACTGCCTCTAATTTTTCACCAAAACTGATCCTTCTTTTCCCCAAAGAAAAACTCCCCTTTGCGTAGGCTAGTGTATAATTAAGTTCGCAATTTGACATAGGAAAAACCATCGGGAACTCCGAAATGGTAAGTTGCTAGACAAACCACGAAAGGAGTTAGTACCCGATGGCTTACAATCAGGATACCGCATCCTTCGAAAAAATGCTACCGCGATTTATGTCCGAACCCGATCCGATGTTATCCATGTTAGAGTGGCTGTGCCACAAACTCATGGAGGTAGAAGTTGACTCAAAGGTTGGAGCGCTTAAAGGCGAACATACCAACGGCCGTTCAGGTTACCGCTCAGGCACTCGTGTTCGGCGCTTTGACACCCGTATGGGAACAATGTATCTATTAGTGCCAAAAGTCCGCAAGGGCGGCTATATACCTTTCTTTATAACTGAGAAAAAGCGCTCCGAACAAGCTTTAATACAAGTAGTTCATGAAGCATTCATAAACGGAGTCTCTACCAGGAAGATCGAGCGTCTTGCCAAAAGCTTGGGGATTGAATCCATTTCGGCCAGTCAGGTCTCAGAGATTAACAAAGAACTCAATGAGCAGGTCGTGGAATTTCGTCAAAGACGGCTTGCGCCTACATATCCGGTCATTTGGATTGACGCGCTTTACGAGAAAATTCGAGTTGGACATCGAATCTGTAATATGGCCGTTCATGTTGTATGCGGGATTAACCTTGACGGCAAACGTGAGATCCTCGCTGTTGAACCGATGTATGAAGAGTCTAAAGCGTCCTACACGGCCCTATTTGACAACCTGAAAGCTCGAGGGCTTCAAACGGTATGGTTAGCGGTGTCTGATGCCCACCAAGGATTTGTGGCCGCTGTTCAGGAGTCTTTCCTGGGCTGTAGTTGGCAGCGCTGCAAGGTTCACTTCATGAGGAACATCCTGGCCCATGTGGAGCGTTTCGCAGCACGACTGAAACAAATTTGGCAACAACCGGACTCTAGGTCGGCTAGGGCTTACGCCAATCATCTGATCCAGGAATTTGCCGACCATTTCCCAAAAGCTGTTGAAATCTTGGAAAATGGGCTTGAAGACTTCATACAATATTACGAGTTTCCAGAGATAGATACCCAAAAAATAAGCTCTACCAACATCCTGGAGCGACTAAACAAGGAGATTCGGCGACGTTCCAGAGTTGTGGGCATTTTCCCGTCGATGGATTCCTACATAAGGCTAGTTTGCTGCTATCTCATGGAGTACTCTGAAGACTGGGAAAGCGCCAGATGTTATATACTGAAAACATTATTGAGTTCATTTCAACCAAAAGATTAGCAGCCTAGTTTCAAGGTTCCCGATGGGAAATTGCCAACATCTATGGACACAATATGCCAGAATAGTTGTCATAGGCCTCTGAGAGAAGTATGTTAAGAAAGAGGCTCGGAGGAGGTGGCAAAAATGACCCGTTTCAGTGAAGAATTTAAGTATTCAATTATGATGAAGATGATGCCCTATATCAAATTACAGACTTGTTTATACACAAGCAAAGAATTGAGAAATAAATAAGGTAATAATCTTTGTATCAATCGTAAGCGGGCACTTATTGTGGGAAAACGTAAGCCAAAAAACGTGAGAAGAAATAGCCATTGCTAAACACTTGCCTTAGACATATACAGCCATACTTTTCTATCCATTTCGTATTTGCTCATGCCCAGCATTTCAGACGCTTTGCTATATATTAGGTTCGCTTCTTCATATGTACGATTGGGAATTCCTGCTAATTTCAAAAAGCCAAATAGGTGACGGTCGATAGCAATGGCTTGATTTCCTGATAACATTCTTAAGTAATCGATAGTTTTGGGACCAATGCCGTTAATCTGACCCAATCGATCAATATTTTCATTTACATTTAACCAAGCTGCAAGCTGGTCTTCATTCTCAATACCGTCGTTAAAAAGAAACCAGCTTAAATCCTGTATCCGCTTTAATTTCTGCCCTTTTTCCCAATTGATAAGCTCGGTAAGTGGAACGACTTTCATTAATATAATAAAATCGCAAGTCGTTGTATAGTCGGAAAACTTAGTAAGGAGCTTAAGTACTCGTGGGTAAACTACGTATCGGTAGCTTAATCCTGCCTGCAAGATGGAATCAGTTATTGTCGCGCCCATATGATAATATGGTGTCCTTTGTGTAATAGGCTCAAATTCTTTGCTAGAAATAAAGTTCACTAACCTATGTACATACTTGTATAGTTCATTTTCAAACATAGGATTATACCCCCTCGATAAGAGCATTCAGTGCATCTATTCTATCTACACAATTCGGACACGCACCACATGGATTTTGAGAATTTACTTGACAAGAATAGGTAGCTGCCACGGGTGCGCCTAAACTTATTCCTAATCTGGCTACTTCAGTCTTCGACATTGTTCGGTATGGTATATTGATTTTTACAGGGCCATAAGCCTCCAATAAGGCTTCAAGCTTAGCGAAGAATTCCATTGAACAATCAATTTCCTTTGCATGGTTGCTATTAATGAATGCAGAATAAACATTTCTGGCTCCTATAGACTGCGCATATGCAGAAGCAATTGACAAAAACAGTAAGTTTCTGTAAGGAAGGTATAAGTCATCTGCCACTATAAAATCAGTCCATAGATTTGCCTCAATAATCATACAGGAATTTGATTCCTGATAAATATCGCTGATTCTTATGACCCTTATATTGTCTGTGTAGGACTCGGGTATCACTTTTCTAAGTGTATCTAGTTCTTTTTCGGCACAATGCTGACCATAATCTAAGAAGAGGACAATTATGTTTTCACTTTTTTGGGCTAAATCATATGCCAAAACAGTTGAATCCATTCCACCCGAAGCCAGTAAAACGCCGTCGAAGTTTTTCATGTGCCAAGCCGCCTTCCCATGCATAAATATACCGCTTCTATAACATCAATAACCGTTTTACAGAAGTAATCTGGCGTATGTTGAACAAACATATTCTCGCAGTAGTTGAATGGATCATAGATAATTGTTGGTTTGCCAGCTCGTTTGATCATGCCCAACTCAACAAAGGTTCCGGGATCGTTGTAAAGTAAAACCGCAATTAAAAGATTACAATCTTCCAAAAGGGCAACATCCTTTTGGTACATGATGTGCTTATCCATATAGCTTAGGTCTCTGGTTGCTATCCCGTTTTCCCGTATGGGAAGTATGGGGCTAAAATTGTGATAAAGTAGGCACTCATTAAGTCTATCTAATATTCGGGTATCAATGTCTGGGAAATCAGGCGCAGCTATATAGATTTTAACCTGCTTCCTTTCGTTCCATGGTAGCCGAATACCAATTAATTCATTTATTTCATTGAAATTTCCATTTACTAACTGCGCGTTTTCATGATATTTTTCATAGCTCATAGTCTCGGCATACTTAGCTGCGCACAAAGCTGCCAACCGCATTCTTTTGGCTATGTCAGTTCCAAACATATTACTTATGAAAACAGCGTTATAGACGTCTCCAACACCAACAGAATGCATACTAGGAACATAGTACGAAGCAGACTCATACTGCACTTGTTCTGTTGGTAAATAACAAAATGAACCACCTCGGTTTTCTTTAATAAGGAACTTGTGAATATTATAATCCTTAAATTTTCCAACCAGCCCTTCTAAAGTACCGCAGCAGACTGCTTTGTAAAATTCGGATGAAGTTGAAAGAATAATAGTCTCAATTTCTCGAGTAACACCACTAAGGATGTTTTCACTATCATAATGAAAATCGATATGTATTTTGCCATCAAAATTATGAAGGCTTTTAATTATTTTTGAAGTATCGTATCGCCCTGGGAAAAGTAGGATATCTGTGGGATTAACAATATCGAGTATACTACCTAAAGTGTCTCTATCAATATATTCGGCCTGATCCTTTAAGATATTGTAATACCCTTGATCCCCTGCTTCCTTAGATTCATTGATCAGCATTACATTAGGAGCCTTGTTAATACTTCCTAGTTTATGACAACCCTTAGTATGTAAAAAAAATGACCATTCGTTTATGTCATCATCAAGATAATCAGGGGCATAGTAGGCCAAAGCGTAATTCAATTCCAGAGATGCAAAAGCCCTTGCAGAATGAAATATTCCACCGAGCCTTACTAGCGGGCCATTTTTATCAATTATATCAAGGTGCGTATCAATAAATACTTCACCTATGATAAGAACGGTTTGTTTATGCATTTAGTGTCACAACCAAAAAGGGGATTGGCGTTTTACCTGACGCAACAACAATCCCTGTATAACTCATCTCTTTTTTTATGCAGTTAATTAAATAGTTGTATTGTGTTGGTAAGTTCCCCAAAATCTCCTCGGTAGAAGTGCTCTTTACAACAAGTCTACCTTTATGAATAGTATTGTGGAGATAAACAAGATCACTAGGTGAAGGTAAAGATAAATTTTCCACATAATATTCAGAGGCTGCAACATCTTCTAAGCGAATAAGTTCAATGGTAGAGGGGCATTCTATTTCTCCGATGCCTCCACCCGCACCGCCTCTGCCACCTCCGCCCATTCCAGTTTCCGAGCCTTCTGTTGTTTTGTCATTTCCAAAGCGATATGTTCCAAACTTTCCAGAGCCCGATGAACCCATAACTTATCCCTCCATTAATGCCCGTAAAACAGAATTGCTTGAATCGCATGAATACATGCGAAGTAACCTCTCCGCCTTCTTGTGGAAAGCAAAATAATTAACAGTCTCACATTAGTATCATATATTTTCCTTCTGTGCCATAAACACTTGAATTTCTAGGGAGTACACAGCCTATATTGGGAGTGTCTCGCTACATCACTCCAGATTGAGATAGCCGAACAAACTCATACCACACGGGTCTTTGACGTTCAAACTTCCACTTGATATACTCCGCCAAATGTCGCGGCTAATTTTTTCCTCGCAGACTGCGATTGTGATTGTGACGAATATCGCTTTTTCAGCAGGGGATCACTAACAGTGTGCTTCTGTGAATCGTCCCGCAAATACAGTCAAGGAGCGCGGTCGAACCGCCGACGAAATACTTTTTTTCGGTTATCGGGTTGACCGCCCTGTCGTGGCGCATTTCGTCAGGCTAGCTATGTAGCCTGCCATGTCAAATGCTACCAATGGCGTGCTATATAATTTGAAACCTTTGACTCGGCATAATGGATGATATGGGTGTCCATTAATTGAGCTTCCAAGCATAACCCACTGGCATTCATTTAAATATGCAATATTGGTAATATCACGCAGGCATCCCAATAGATAGTCACGCTTAATGATGTTAGTGCCCCAAGCCGCCCACAGTTTGAGATTGCGTTGCCCAAGTATCTTTGAAATGTGTTTTAAGTTCTGTCTATGTAATTCATTATCAATTTCGGAGTGCATCTCATCTGGGTCAGTAGCCCTTTGGGAATAGAGATTAAGCATTATCCAACCGTTAAAACCGTTTTGCTTTGCATACTTCTCAACCCGCTTAAGCGTCGGGTCGAGGTTATTCGGGCTTGCCGTACTCGAATTGATACCAAAGCATATTAGTGGGTCCGCTCCAACTACCCCCAGAACGAAGCGAGCTAAATCGTCGCCGGTGTGTTCGTAAATCCATTCCTTTCTCTGTCCCCCAGAAGTAATCTCCTTATCACCCGTAACGGTTTGAACTCCCGGCATGCTTAAACCTCCTATACGCTAAGTTACCACCTTCAAAAGGCATTGTAAGTCTTATCCTTGTGAGATTTCTTGAATTAGCACCAAAGCAGTTTGTATTATTTCTTGCAGCATTCGACATCACTTCTCCATTTCCTCCCATCTCTGCTGCTAATGTTCTCCATGGCTTTAATTGACTGTCCATGGTTTTTTGGCGTTACAGAAACAAGTGAAACACTAGCTATGATCGTTAATTTCGATGCTCCCCGGGAAAAGAGCCGGACACTGGCTTGGGTTAAGCGCTTCGAACGATTAGCGGAAAAAGAGAAAGCTCATCCATTATTGCCAGAAAAGCTAGCAAAGGAACTTCCTGAAATCATAAAGTTTTCTGAGAAAGTGGAAAAGGTTTTTGCGATGCCAGAGGTTCTCAGTAATTGCAGCTTACGATTTGTGGTTACTCCCCATCTGCCCGGAACGTACATTGATGTTGCCGCGGGATTAAACTTCGGCGGCTTCGAGGGAGGGATATGTGCAAGCCGCTTTTTTCACCATGGTCCCCCTTGGCGGAGCAGGGTTTTAAAAATGCCGCCAGAGATCAGTTTCTTTTTCAGGTTTGCGACTAGCTACCCCGATCGCCTCGAAATATGGTTCCATCCGATTGATTCCAGCATTCCATCACTTCTGCCCCAATGCCAAGCCGATCAGCTTATCCGCATGGTCCGCCATGAATAGCGGAATATTCAGCAGATCGTCGTCCAGCTTGAGGTTAGCGAGTGAAAAGCGAATGCGCAGTTTAATCCTGTCGCCAAATTTCTCTTTGAATTTTCGCAGACTCTTGCTCTCCAGGTTGTCCTCTGCCTTAACCTCGACGGGGAAAACATCGTTTTCGCACTGAATGAGAAAGTCGACTTCATAGGACGGATTCAACACAGACCAATAGCGCGGCGTTGCGTCGAGTTGATTTTGCAAAGCCTGCAACGCAAGCGTTATCCTAGTGCAGTTAGAGTTTTGCATTCGCACCCAATCCAGCTGGATCGAATACAGGTATCCTCCACCAGCAAATACGCCCTCCCAACAATCCTCGCAAGAACCTCGTCCCCCTCGAATGGTACAAACAGTTCTTCGCCCTTTTTCAGTTGCGCCTTTCGGTCGAGTGCGCGGTCGAATGCTTGGTTATCCGGTGGCACTAGAATGTTGCCGGTGCCGATATGAATTTTATAAGGACGCAGGTCACCCCGTACTACCAGGAAGTTATCTTCAATGGTGCAGCGGTCGCTGATTCTAAGTTTGGGAAGAAGTTGGGTAAGGACCAGCCTGCGCATTTTTGCGGAAGGTGAAAGCTCTTTAAACATGTACGATTTCCAGTATTCATAATAGCGGCCCTGGGGTCCGCTGTCTGACCATTGCAGGTCGTTGCCAACGCTACTTACGCTTATGAATAAATCTATGTCACGCATAACTTCGGAAAACACCAGCGGATCAACTTTTCTAAGAGGGATTGGTGTCACTGTGGAAACCTGCCCCATGCCGCAAAACGGGTGCCCTGTACTTTGAGGAGCATCGATAGGCAAAAACCTAATCTGGTCTGTTGTCAGATATAAAAAGACACCGCTTTGGTTTGTATCAACAGCGTAATCTTCCCCAACCCCGTCAGTCCAAAACTCTGCACGCAAGCCCCATTTCGGCAGCAGACGCGCCGCCGGCGGGAACTCCTGATCCATCAACAGCTTAAGTACATTGCGCCAGCCCCGCGCGCTACAGAGTGCGTTAAACTGATGCTGCTTTACGATATGAGCAGCAAAGCGGTTTGAATAAGTTTTACTCTGACACTCAGCATCGTCCAGCAAGTAGACTTCCCGATGGGCCTGTTTAAACGGCTGCCTGATCTGATGCCTTTCCAGCCATCGATGCCATGAGCTTATCTCCTGTTCTAAGTGATCGATGGGATGCCAAAGCCTTACTATAGTATCTGCCTCTGAAACAGTAATCGGCTCATCTGTATAATCTACCAATGTTCCGCTTAAAAAGGCTGCTGAAATGGTGCCGACATGATCTGTAAATGTCCAGATTAATCGGCGGGCTAGCACCCCGACTAGTGGATGATCAAGGTAGCGTTCTTTCCATTGTGCGAAAGACCACTCCCTGCGCTCGATAAAGAGGTTGTCAATTCGGTCACGTTGGGCTTACAGCATACTTATGATGTCTTTGGCTGTATCTTTGACTGCTTTTATCTCTTCCTCAAAATCGTTCAAGAGATCGGCTGGAGCGGAATTTTGCTCTCTGCCGTTTGGTTTTCTCCATGCCAATCCAATAGCACCGGCCCCGTCAACCCGCAGAATGGCTTCATATGCTCCTATGACCTCGGACATCTGGCCGTTTTCATCCTACCCATAGGCAGGAACGCTCATCTCTGCAAGATCATCGGATGAAACACCTAGCTTCTGCGCCACATTGGCCAAGGCGCTGTCGATGATCCTTAATGCCGCGCGGAAGCGTACACGCACTTTGAGGATTGTCAGCTGATCAAGTCCAATATCTCCCGGCATGGCACCAGTGCATATACGCAGGCATTGCCCACCTTTACAGCCCGGGGACCTTTCCCGGGGACCTTTTTATATGAAGAGATAGCCAGCCGAGTCAAAGCCCGGGCGAGATTCCGGTCGTCCGTCAGACTGCACATCCAAACCAAACCCCTAAGAATAGCGGCATTCCAATCTGTAAGGAGTAAATTGGGGTTAGGCGACCATGAGGGCCATGATTCAATGACTTGCGTGCGGGGCTCATCTACCAGTGGGAACCAGCGCAGCATCAAGTCAACAAAGGTGCAATGTCCAACCCCGTCAAGCCGCCGGGAGGCTTCTGACAGCCATTTGGCGCTTGGATGCGCACTGTCACTCGCCTGGGCAAGCTCAAACAAATCAGCCCATGCCTCCGCCTTTTCAGCATTCAACTCTGCCAAATCCTCCAGGGCCCGGTCAGCCCAAGCCTCGCCAGGATCAATTAGAATAATATTCTTTCCTTTGCATAGTCGCCCAACGCGCAGCTGAAGTTTTTTTGACGGAATGTCATCTGTGAGTGCGCGTATCTGGGAGATACTGATCAACGCTTCCTTCAACTCCCGCCCCAGTTCCCTGTCGAAGGCATGCAATTCGATCTGGTCAATCAGGGAATTCAAACATGGACAATGCCACCGTGAGTCTGTCTCCGCTCCAGTGATGCTATCAAGTATTTCAAGCATGTCGGCTTCGGTAAAAGGAAGTCTGGTGCGCAAGAGTATTTCCACAAGCGCAGCAGATCCGCAAGGATAACCGGGAGCATGCAAAATGCTCGGATTCATTGGATCCGGCATTTCCCGCCGTGGTCCATGCTTCTGGATGATCCGCGTAATCGCCGCTATGGTTTCTTTGATGAACGACATTTGCAGTTCGGCGTGGCTATTTATTATTTTTTTGGCAGGTTCAAGACTGGCGACAGCTTTTGGCTGGATGTACCTGTGAGAAACCTGCTCTAGTTCGCTGATAATTTTGGCTACCCGCCGGATTGATAGATCATCTTCAACCCGCAATTTTGATTCCCCACTTTCAGAGCGAAGCGACTTTTGACCGTTATGTAAAAATTTCCTGTGCGATTTTATTGTGACATTCAATTTTCACTCTTCAGATCCTCTACATATTAACCACACAGACTCCTAGCTTCAATCATTCCTCACTTCCGCCCCAATGCCAATCCAATCAGCTTATCCGCATAGTCCGCCATGAATAGCGGAATATTCAGCAAATCGCCGTCCAGCTTGAGATTAGCGAGTGAAAAACGAATGCGCAGTTTAATCCTGTCGCCAAATTTCTCTTTGAATTTTCGCAGACTCTTGCTCTCCACGTTGTCCTCTGCCTTGACCTCAACAGGGAAAACGTCGTTTTCGCGCTGAATGAGAAAGTCGACCTCATATGACGGATTCAAAACAGACCAATAGCGCGGCGTCGCCTCGAATTGATTTTGCAGAGCCTGCAGTGCATAGTTTTCGCTGAGCGCGCCCTTAAACTCGGTAAAAAGCCTATTCCCTTCCGCGAAAGCGGAGGGTGCGAGCATGGCGAGGCGTCGCAAGAGTCCGACGTCGACGAGATACAACTTAAAAGAAGCCAAATCGTCATACGCGGAGATTGGCAAGCCCGGTGCGCTGCTGCGGTATATTTTACTCACGAGCTGCGCGTCTACTAACCATTGAAGCGCATCCTCGTATTCCCTCGCCCGGGCGCCTTCTTTGACAACATTATAGATGAACTTCCTGTGCTCCTTGGCCAGTTGAGCGGGGATCGACTTCCAAA
>ENA-UOOE01001366-UOOE01001366.1-fermentation-metagenome-genome-assembly--contig:-NODE-1366-length-20851-cov-8.121562_pt1 | contig 20851 bp, 13 predicted proteins | sample MGYA00245776_ERZ724021 | MGnify/ENA primary metagenome ERZ724021 (study PRJEB28704, sample SAMN03018321) | fermentation metagenome | biome: anthropogenic terrestrial biome; feature: soil; material... | reverse complement strand
CTGCGCCAGATCGGTGTCCGCGATGAGGCAAAGATGCTGGGAGGACTGGGCCCCTGTGGCCGGGCCCTGTGCTGCAGTACCTTTCTGGGAGATTTTCATCCGGTATCCATTAAGATGGCCAAGGAACAGGACTTGTCCCTGAATCCTTCCAAGATCTCCGGGATTTGCGGAAGACTGATGTGCTGCCTGAATTATGAACAGGAATTTTATGAATGCGCACGCAAACAGATGCCCCGGATCGGCAAACCCGTTGAGACACCAGATGGTCTGGCGACGGTAACGGAAACGAATTTGCTGCAGCAAACCGTCAAGGTAAAGATGACCATGGAGGACGATACGATTGATGTAAGGGAATTCCCGGTGAAGGAGGTTCACTCTGTCAGGAGCCAGAAGGGGAAAAGCAGCCGCAGAGTCCCGGAAAAGGAAGATTTCGGACAGAACAACAAGAAAGATGCACATTCATGACAGGGCTTTATGGCTTGAGTTTCTTACAACAAGCTCCGGCTCCAAACGAATGGTTTTTTTCCTTTTGCGGCCTTCATTGATCCGTTCCATTAAAAGTGAGGCCGCTGTCCGCCCCAATTCTTCCTGCTGCATATCAATGGAAGAAAGAGCGGATCGCGTACAGGTACAATAGTCCGTGTTATCCATGGAGACAATCGCGATGTCATCGGGTATGTTTACATGGCTTTCATAACATGCTTCCATGCATCCAATTGCGGCCAAATCATTGGAACAGACAACAGCAGACATTCTTTTCTTTCGGCTCAATAGTTTTTTCATACTGTTGTAGCCACCTTCACGGGTATAGTCGGATTCAACCATATAGGATTCATCGACGGGAATATCAGCGTCCCGCAAAGCGCAGGAATAGCCATCGGTTCGCTCTCGGCCAACCTGTTCGCTCCGGCTTCCACTGATCAGGGCTATGTCTTTATGCCCCTGGTCAATCAAATGCGCAGTCGCCAAATACATTCCCTTCCTGTCATCTACATATACATAATCGAAATTATCCAACATTTTTTCATTGTCATATTTGTTGGTCAGCACAATTGGCAGGGGACAATCCCGAACAGAAGAAATGATTTTTTCGTTAAAGTCAAAAGAAATCAATATCATACCGTCACCATACCGTTCATTGAGAACCTGGATGAGTTTCAGCTCCTGCCGGGTACTATGCCGGGTATAGCATAAGAGCATAAAATAGTCATGCTCTTCGAGTATATCGTTCACACCCTTGATCATTTTAAAATAAAATGGATTGCAAATATCAGGAACGCACATCAACACTTTATTCGTCTTTTTACTTTTCAGGGATCTTGCAGCATGCGTTGGAGTATAATGAAGATCTTTTGCGGCCTTCAATACGATTTCCCGACTTTTGGGACTGCAATAGCCTTTGTTATTTAGCATCTTTTTCTGCCAGGGGGATGTATAAGTTTACCGACTGGGTCCCATCTTATTATCTGTTGGATGAAGATGGTGTGATCCAAGCGACTTCAACAAAACTTCAGGAAGCGATTCAATTTCTTCCGCAAAAACAGGCGACCTCTGAGCAACTGCTGCAATTGACGGATGGAAAGCCGCTTCTTGTAGGAATTGACAGGTGTGATGCCTGCTTGAAAGCGTATACTTCATTTAGGAGGGCAGGCGAGTCTGTTTGTTATGCAGTACAGGGGTTGGAAACGGAGGCAGATGCCTCTTTTGTGGATACGTTTGCAGACCCACATTGTATTATTTCACATGCTTTTGAAATAGACATATACCCGACGTATCTGTATGTGGACAAACAGGGAACTTTGATTGCAGATACGGAGCGTTGATTGTCTGTGATATAATACCTTATTGAAAAGGTCCTTTTCTTTTTCTACAATTAATGATAAAATGTGTACGTATAAACAATGATGTGCTTTTGAATCCATGTAAGGGGGTGACTTCGGTGGCTTACAAAATCAGTGAGGATTGTATTGCCTGTGGTGCCTGCCAGGCGGAATGCCCTGTCGGTGCCATTTCAGAGGGGGACATCTATAAAATTGATGCAGACCTCTGCACAGACTGTGGAACCTGTGCAGATACCTGTCCGGTAGGAGCTCCGCAGCCCCAATAATGGGGAAGTCCAAAGGAAGACCCTGATCATATTGACCGGGTCTTTTTTTGTTGCCTGAAAGACCTTATTTTGGTCTTTTTATTGGAAAATATTAATAATTTAAAGGAATTCGGCGAGTTGTGTCGAAATTCTTCAGGATCCCAATAGGGGTCCCAATTATTATATTGAAAGGTGGTGAAGTTTAGTGCGGCGAGTTTTAACAATTATCCTTGTTTTGATAATTGTATTCAGTTTCGTATCGATCCGGCCCATATCTGCGACGGATTACAGTTGGATCCGTGTTGCGCTGACCTCCACGGGCACACCGGCATCGATTCCTGTCATTGTTCAGGGCGATTATCAGATACCGGAGTTCCCATCTATCAGCGTTCAGCAAAAGCAATACACTGTTAGGGCAAAAGGTGGCGGCTTGATTCTGGAGGACGGCAGTAAATCCTGGTCCCTTGGCTCCCGGTTTACTCTTATGCGCAATACCGGAAGCCTGAACATCAGGAACAGTTCCTACGGATCGCTCAATTATTTGGGCAATATGGAGTTTCGGACCGAAGGAAGCGGTATCCGTCTGATCAATCATATTCATTTGGAAACATATCTATATGGCGTTGTGCCTTCTGAAATGCCAAACAGTTGGCCAATTGAGGCATTGAAAGCCCAGGCGGTGGCTGCCCGCACCTATGCAGTGAAAGGCCTGCGGCCCAGTTCCCAGTATGATCTGGTGGATACCCAGAGCGATCAGGTCTATATGGGCTACAATCCAAATAAAAAAAATGCCATTCAGGCAGTGGATGGTACCCGTGGCAAGGGATTGACATATAACGGGAATTTTATATATGCCTTTTACTCTTCCAGCAACGGCGGGAAAACAGAGACCTCCAAAAATATCTTCTTACAGGATCTTCCTTATACCGTTATCAAGGATGATCCCTATGATGTGGGAAATCCCAATAACAAAAATGCAACATGGGAAAAGACCTATGCCAAGTCACCGGTGGACTCCGATTTGTGCAAGCAGGTGAAAAAAAGAATTAAGGACTCCCTGAAAAGCAGGGGATACAGTACCAATGATTCGGACATCCAAATCAAAAGCATAAAGGAACTGACCATTCATCATAACGACAGCGGTAGGGTGAAGGATGGTCGGATCATTGTGACTCTGCAAGCCAAAAATGCAGCCAGTGGAAAGATGGAAAGCATAGAAGAGAAGGTAGCGTTGACGAAATCCAATACACTGGCCATTCTGGGTTTAAAGAGCCTTCTGTTTGGTGCAACAACGGACGGAAAAGCCTATTATATCCATGGCGGAGGATTTGGTCACGGAGTGGGAATGAGCCAGTACGGAGCGCAGTATATGGCGCAGCAGGGACACAGCTATCAATCCATTTTGAATTTTTATTATCCCGGTACCAATCTGAAACAGCTTGAGATTGCACCGGAGCCAACGCCAAAGCCGTTCCCGAGGCCAACGCCGATTCCAGAACCGACGCCGACACCAACACCGACGCCAACACCGACACCAACGCCGACACCAACACCGACGCCAACACCGACGCCGACGCCGACTCCGGAACCAACGCCGAAGCCGTTCCCGAAGCCAACGCCGATTCCAAAACCGACGCCGACTCCGGAACCAACGCCGAAGCCGTTCCCGAGACCAATACCGATTCCAAAACCGACGCCGACTCCGGAACCGACATCAAAGCCGTTCCCGAGGCCAACACCAATTGTAACACCGACACCGGCAACGGAATCGAGCATAACGCCAACGCCGACACCGACTACGGAGCCAACGCCGACACCGACACCGGAGCCAACGCCGACACCGACTACGGAACCAACGCCGACACCGACACCGGAGCCAACGCCGACACCGACTACGGAGCCGACTACGGAGCCGACACCGATTACGGAACCAACGCCAACAACGGAATTCATTCCGGCGCCGACGATGGAATCGCTACCGATACCGACACCAACCCCGGATCCGGCGCCTGTATACGGCCGGATAAAGGGAGATAAGGAATATAATGTTCGGAGCGGTGCAGGAATACAATATCCAATCATGGATTCCCTGGATAGCGATGCGAAGGTGGAAGTGCTGAAACGATCCGGTGAATGGTATCAAATCCGGATGGATAGCCTGGCCGGCTTTATCCCACAGGATGGTTTGATTCTGGAAAACTGCACCGGTATTGCGACAGATAGTCTGAATGTGCAAGGCGGCGCAGGAACTCAGTATCCGATCATCGCCTCCCTGGACAGTGATACCAGGGTGGAAGTGCTGGAGATTTCCGGCGAATGGTATCGGATCCAAATGGAAAGCCTGACCGGCTTTGTCCGGCAGGACGGTCTTGTTCTGGAACAGCCGCTGAACCGTACCGGCATTGTAACTGCCGGAATTCTGAATGTGCGGGACGGCGCAGGAGAGAACTTTGATGTAACGGGCAATCTGCCCCAAAACAGCGAAGTGGAAATCCTGGAGGCCAGGGAAGACTGGTATCGGATTCGATCCGAAGATCTCGAAGGCTATGTGCATCGTGATGATGTGGAAGAAGTGACAGAATAAATTCACAAAAGGGACAGGGTACCCATGCGGTATCCGGAGTACAGCCGGGAGTTCATTTTCCCGGCTGTATTTTTGTGTCGTTTTCTGATACAATCCAACCCAGCATCCGGCACAATAAATGCCATTTTTCAAGAACCGTAAATTGTGGTAGAATGAAAGGGATGTCATGAATAAAAAAGGAGGGGGGACGATGGATTCAAACAGAATAGCAATCAATGCGTTGATTATGGACAGGGGAAAGGCCGGAATCGGCAATTATGCCTTTCATCTATTACAGGAAATGAATCGGCTTTCCCATGGATTGAACATCGATGTTTATATCCAGCAGCAGATGAAGCCTTTTTTCCCATCCAACGATACCATGCACTTTCTGCCCTGCCCGGATTTCAAAAGCTCAGGGGATCGCATTTGGTATGAGCAATGTCATATGCCCTATGAATATCGGAAGCAGGGATATTCTGTCGTACATTTTCTGGATTACCTGACTCCGCTCCCTTCCATAGGATCGCAAAAAGTGGTTACCATTCATGATTTGTCCTATTTTGTTTATCCGGAGTTTTTTACAACTGGTAGCCGGCTGTTGAAGCAATTCCTGACCGGCCCGGGGATTCGCAGTGCGGCCAGGGTGATATGTGTTTCCGGTCATACCGGGAGCGATGTCACAAGGCGATACCACGCAGCGGACAAGGTGAGGGTGATCCCGCTGGGCGTGGAGCCGGATCCCGGGAACCCGGAGGGGAACGATGCGGAGACATTGGACCGTTATGGGATTACAGGCGGTTATATCCTTTATACCGGAACCTTGGAACCCAGGAAGAACATCACAACATTGGTCCGTGCGTTCCGGATCGCCGCGGAAAAAGGGGAGATCCCGCAAAGCTTGGTTTTGTGCGGAAAACCGGGCTGGAAGCCGGAGAAAATGGACCGGGAGATCGAAGCTTCCGGCCTGAAGGATCGCATTATCCGAACCGGGTATGTGCCGGACGGAGCATTGCCGGCATTGTTCCGGCATGCAGACGTCTTTGTCTATCCATCCCTGTATGAAGGATTTGGTCTGCCTCCACTGGAAGCCATGGCACACGGAGTGCCTGTTCTCTGTTCCAATGCTTCTTCCCTGCCGGAGGTGGTGGGGGATGCCGCCCTGACGTTTTCCCCACGGGACGAAGAGATGCTGTCTTCTCTTCTGATTCGGCTGTTAAACGAGCCGAAATTGCAGCAGGAATTGATCCGAAAAGGCTATCGCCGTGCTTCCCTGTTTACCTGGGAGAAAACAGCGCAGGCTACCATCGAAGTTTATCGGGAATTGCTTTCAGAAGAAAAAACAGGAAACAAGGGTTTGGAAGGTGAAAGATGAGAGTTGCAGTGGAAATACAACCCATGCTGAGCGACGGCATGACCGGAGTCGGCTGGTATACGGACAATCTGGTAAGACTCCTGAAGAATTTTGTCCGTCCGGAGGATACTTATTATCTGCTGGGCATGGATTATCATGGCTATTCCAGCCGGCTGAAGGATTATACTGCTTCCAATGTAGAGCTGCGGATAAATGGGAGAATACATTATGGTATCTATCGGAGATTGGCTAGGTTTTTGCCATTTCCGGATTATGGCAGTTTTTATCATATTCAGGCAGATCTCTATCATTTTGTGAATTATCAGGTTCCCCGCAAAGTCCGGGGCAGGATTGTGAATACGGTATATGATATGGTATATAAAACCTTTCCGGAGACCATGGAAAAGTCCAATTACCGAAAGCTGGAGCGCAATCTGAGTGACTCCTGCAAAAGATCGGATGCCATTGTCACCATTTCGGAAAACAGCAAGCGGGAGCTGATGGGCTATCTGGGAATTCCGGAGGAGAAGATCCATATTATTTCTCCCGGAGTGGACCAATCGGTTTACCGGCCGGTGAGTTCCGGCGACAAAGATAAAATCAGGAGAAAATATGGTCTTCCGGAGAAATATCTGCTGTACCTCGGTACGATTGAGCCACGAAAGAACATTCCGGTTCTGATTCATGCCTTCCATCAATTTTCCCGGAAGGACCGGCAGGGATACCAGCTGGTGATTGCCGGGAAAAAGGGTTGGATGTTTGAGGAAGTCTTTGATCTGGCAAAACGTCTGGGGCTGGAGGACCGCATCATCTTTCCGGGTTATGTGGCAGAGGCGGACAAGCCCTGTCTGTATGCCGGTGCGGATGTATTCCTGTTCCCGTCCCTGTATGAGGGTTTTGGCATGCCGCCTTTGGAGGCGATGGCGTGCGGTGTTCCGGTGATTACATCGAATACGTCTTCTTTGCCGGAAGTGGTCGGCGATGCGGGGATTCAAGCCGATCCTGGGGATATCGATGCCATCTGCTCCGCCATGCTGCATCTGACATCCGATCCGGAGGCCCGGGCGGCCATGAAGGAAAAGGGCCTGCAGAGGGCAAAGGCCTTCTCATGGGAGGATTCGGTAAAAAAATTGCTGAGCGTCTATGAAAAGCTGGAATAAAGCTCCCAAAGCCGGTCACAGTGCATAAAGCGGGCAAATTTCGTCAATAAATCAGATAAGAATGGGCGATTCATTTGTAAAGGGGGTAACAAATGTGAAGACGGCAATCGTGCATGACTGGATTACCAATCCGGGCGGTGCGGAAACGGTGCTTCAGTGTATGCTGGAGCTTTTTCCGGATGCCCCGGTTTATACAGCCGTTTATAATCGAAAGAAAATGTCGGGTTATTTTCCGGATACAGAGATTCATACATCTTTTCTTGACCGGATGCCCTTTTCCAATACAAAATATCCCATGTATCTCGGGTGGATGCCCCGCGCATTTGAACAGTTTGATTTGAGGGGGTATGACCTGGTCCTTTCCTCCTCCACAAGCTGTGCAAAAGGGGTACTGACAGACGCCGGTACGCTGCATGTCTGCTACTGCAACACCCCGATGCGCTATGCATGGGATTTCTATTTTGATTATCTGGATCAAAGTTCCAATCCGGTGAGACAGCATGTGGTCCGCAGGCTGATGCACCGGATCCGGATATGGGATGTTCTGTCCTCCAACCGGGTGGATTATTTCATAGCAAATTCCCATAATGTGGCAGCCCGGATCGAAAAGCATTATCGCAGGGAATCAACGGTTATTTATCCGCCGGTATCCCTGACGGATGTTGACCTTAAGGACTGTGAACCGGGTATGTACTATCTGGTGGTCTCCCGGCTCGTTCCCTACAAGCGGATCGATCTGGCCGTGGAAGCCTTTCGCTCGCTGCATCTTCCGCTGATTGTTGCGGGGGACGGTTCGGAATGCAAGGCATTAAAAAAAGCAGCGGGGCCTGATACCCGGTTTGTCGGAAGGGTGCCGGAAGCTCAGAAGGATGATCTGTTCCGGCATTGCAGGGGATTTATCTTCCCCGGGGAGGAAGATTTCGGGATTACCCCAGTGGAGGCGCAGGGGTATGGAAAGCCGGTCATTGCCTTTGGAAAGGGCGGTGCCCTGGAAACCGTGATCGATGGGAAAACGGGAATCCATTTTGATGAGCAGACGCCGGACTCCCTGGCAGAAGCAGTGCAGAGGGCTGAACAGACCCATTTTGATCCGCAGGAAATCCGGGAAAACGCCCGGACATTTGATCGGTCCGTCTTCCGGGACCGGCTTTGTTCCTTTCTCCAGGAAAAGATGCAGGAGTTCCAGGGTCAGAAAGGGGTGAAATGGTGAGATTATGGTAGAGAAAGGCTATACACCGCTTAAAAAAATTACGATTGCCATGGATGTTCTGCTGACCCTGTTGTCCTTTTTACTGGCTTATGAACTTCGGGATAATATCATTTTTGACCGTCATGGCCATTTGTTCAGCCTGCAGCAGTATCTGTGGGTTTTGTGGATCATTATTCCGGTCTGGCCAATCGTCCTGAAATATTTCGGACTGTACGAGGGGGTATTGACGGGATCGATGAGGGATATGATTCTGGCCATTCTCAAGTCGGTCCTGACCGCTTCCCTGGTTCTGGCTTCCGCAATTTACGTGATGAAGGACAGTCTGTTCAGCCGGTTGTTCTTTGGTTTTTTTATCAGCATCAATTTCGTCCTGCTGTTGATTGAAAAAATTATATTGAAATGGGTGTATCACCGGCCGCACAGTAAATACAATGATCGGAAGGTAATGCTGATTTCCGCGCCGGAAGGAGTTTTCAAGTTTACCAACCTGATGTCCCGTGAGGAGGATATCAGTGTCAATGTCATCGGTTATCTGACCGTGGATGACAGCCGGAATACCGTGGACGGAGTGGAATGCCTCGGCAGAATGGAGGACATGAAGCGGATCCTGCTGTCCAATGCGGTGGATGAGGTGATTTTTGTATTGCCCAAGTCCTATGTCCCGGAAATTGAAGGCTACATCATGGACTGTGAGGAAATGGGCATTACGGTCCGGATGCTTCTGGATTTCTATCATCTGAAACTGTCAAAAACCCTGATCAGTTATCTGGGTAACCTTCCCATGCTGTCCTTTCGCACGGTAAACCTGGATGAAAATCAGAAGTTTATTAAACGTATTGTGGATATTGTGGGCGCCATTGTGGGGCTTGCGGTCACAGCGGTTCTCTTTCTTATTTTCGGGCCGGCCATTAAACTGGAATCCCGGGGACCCGTTTTCTATTCCCAGATGCGGGTTGGTCAAAACGGCAGGAAGTTTCGCCTCTATAAATTCCGGACCATGTATGCTGATGCCGATGAACACAAGAAGGAGCTGGAAGATCAAAACATCATGAAAGGTGCCATCTTCAAGGTGGAAAATGATCCGCGGATCACCCGGGTGGGCAAAATCATGCGGAAGTTCAGCCTGGACGAATTTCCACAGTTCTACAATGTCATGAAAGGGGAGATGAGCCTGGTGGGCACCCGCCCGCCGACAGAGGATGAGGTGGCGGGATACGAACAACGCCATCGCAGAAGACTCAGCATCAAGCCCGGAATTACCGGCCTCTGGCAGGTCAGCGGGAGGAACGCGATTGAGGATTTTGACGAAATCGTCGCCCTGGATGTGAAATATATTGACAGCTGGTCCCTGTGGCTGGATATCCGGATCCTGTGCAAAACGGTACTGGCTGTGTTCCGCAGCACCGGAATGTGACAGGGACGGAAGATTGGAAACAGACCGTAAAATGTAAACAGATTGTAAACAGAATGTGAACAGTCAGGAAGGGACCGGTGTCCGGACTGCCGCAATCCCATGACTTTTGTGGCAGAGACCGGCTGTCCGGGCGGATGGGACAGGTTTGCCATCCCGTTACGGTTATGGTAAAATAACTACATTCTATGGAATTATGACAACCGTTGTACCGGAATGCCTGTAGGGGCATACCTGATTCCGGCAGCGGCCGAAACAGAAATGAGAGGAATCAGACTTTGAAGGCAATCAAGGAACTGTATCAGTATCGGGAAATGCTGAAGAATCTGGTTCGCAAGGATCTGAGGACCAGATACAAGGGGTCCTTTCTGGGATTCCTGTGGACCTTCATCAATCCGCTGCTTCAACTGTTGGTGTATACTGTTATTTTCACCACTATTATGCGGCTTGATATTGACAATTATTCCATGTTCCTGTTCGTTGCCCTGCTTCCGTGGAACTTTTTTTCCACTTCCCTGATGATCGGAACGGGAAGCATCGTAAACAATAAGGAACTGATTAAGAAAATCTATTTTCCACGGGAAATTGTTCCCATATCCGTGGTAACCTCCGGCTTTGTCAACCTGATCCTGAGCTTTGTCATTGTTTTCATCGCTCTTTTTGTCAGCGGGATCGGGATCACACCTGCCGTTGTATGCCTGCCGGTTGTTTTTCTGGTGGCTTATGTGATGACCCTGGGCTTCACTTTGTTGTTTTCCGCCCTGAATGTATATTTCAGGGATCTGGAGCACATCCTGGAGATCGGAACCATGGCATGGTTTTACCTTACTCCCATCGTCTATAAGCTGGATATGATTCCTGCGCGATTCCTGAAGCTGTTCTTCATGAATCCCATGACTCCGATTATCCAGGCATTCCGGGATATCCTGTATTATGGGATCGTACCGGATTTTACGGTTCTGGGGATCAATCTGGCTGCCGGGATGCTTCTGGTGGTATTCGGCCACCTGGTATTTCAGAGACTGCAGAAAAACTTTGCGGAGGAGATATAATTTTGGAATTGATCAACGCATCCGATGTCTGGAAAAGTTTTCGGATTTATCATGATAAGGGAAGCACCCTGAAGGAAAGGGTCCTGTTTCGCGGCAGGAATCGTTATGAAGAGCGATGGGTGCTGAAGGGTGTGAATCTGCATGTGGAGCAGGGGGAATCCGTCGGACTGATGGGCGAGAATGGGTCTGGCAAAAGCACATTGCTGAAGCTCCTGACACGGATTATCTATCCCAACCGGGGCACCATCGATGTTCAGGGAAAGGTGTCCAGTCTGCTGGAATTGGGGGCAGGGTTCCATCCCGATTTGACCGGGCGGGAGAATATCTATATGAATGCTTCCATTTTCGGGCTGTCCAAACAGGAGATTGACCGGAAGCTGAGTGAAATCATTGCTTTTTCCGAGCTGGCTCCGTTTATTGATACGCCTGTACGGACCTACTCCTCCGGAATGTATATGCGTCTGGCCTTTTCCGTGGCGATCAATGTCAATGCCGACATTCTTTTGATTGATGAAATTCTGGCAGTCGGCGATGTGAATTTCCAGAAGAAGTGCTTTGATCGGTTGAAGGATCTGAAAAAGCGGGGGACCACCATCGTAATCGTATCCCACGATCTTTCCAGCATTCAAAAGATCTGTGACAGGGCCGTATGGCTGGAGGACGGTTCCATTCAGGCGACAGGCGGCACAACAAGGGTAATCGATCAATACATGCAGTTCATGAACCGGAAGCAGGAGGCCACCCTGAAAGAGGAACAGGCCCGGGAGCAGGAACAGCATCGGGGGAAATCCGCCGAAGAGACGGAAGGAGATGCGGACCGGGAGAAACCCGAAAGCGATCCCAACTGCTGGGGAGGAAAAGAAGTGGAAATCACCAGTGTGCGGATGCGGAATGCCGATGGGGAACAAAAATACAGTTTTGAATACGGAGAGCCGGTTTGTATTGAAATCGGGTATATCCGCCACAGGGAGATGGAAGGGTACGTATTTGGAATCGGGATTTCCAACAGCGACGGGGTTTCGTGTTACGGGACGAATACCGATATCGACGGACGGAAAATAAAAACATTGAACAGCAGGGGCACGGTTTTTTTCCACATTGACCGGATTACCCTGGTGGAAGGAAAGTACCGGCTGGATGCAGCATCCCATGCAGAAGACGGGCGGGCCTATGATTACCGGAAGAATATCTATGAATTTGCCGTAACCTCTTCGGTGAAGGATACGGGAATCGCCAGGCAGGAGCATCAGTGGATCATAAAGTGATGCGGGAGTGTATGTATTATCAGTAAAGAAAGATAGCGGGTGAAGAGATGGAAAAAGACAATTCAAGGGAAGATTTTATGGAAATCAGGGATGACACAGTTGATGTCCGGAAGATCATGGAAGAAATCCGAAGCCGGATCAAGGAACGGGGAATACAGGAAGTGGACTTTCCGGATACGCTTTCCCTGGCAAATGAAGTTGGAGAGCTGCCTGAAAACCCGACCATGGAGGATGACCGGCTTTTGGTCAATACCACATGGGATGTGATGGCGGAACGTCCTATCACTTCGCATCGCAGATTTCTCGGCCCGATTTTAGTGTTCGGGAAAAAAGTGGTACGGAAACTGCTTCGCTGGTATGTGAATCCCTTCGTGGACCAGCAGAGGAACTTCAACGTAGCCATGGTCCATTTGATGAACGCCACACAGTCTCAGCTTGACGAAAAGAAGGAACGGATCTCTGAACTGGAGCTGACGATACAGGATCTGGAAAAAAAGGATAGGGAGCAGGAAAAGCTGCTGCAAACCGATTATAGGGGCGCCTTGTACCGGGTGGAGGAAAACATCCGGGGATTGAACCAGTTTGCGGATTCGTATCAGGATGTTCAGATCATGCAGAATGAAAAGCTGAGACAGCTCAAGCGGAGGATTTCCGGAAACGAGACAGGCACCGCAGCAGAAGCGGCTCCGGCCGGCGGCCCGGATTTGCAGGAAGCCGGCAAGACAGGAAAGACAGCTTCGGCAGCGGAAAATACAGGGACGTCTCCGGTTCCGAAAGCTGTTTCCGGATCCGGGGCAGAGACTTTTGCCTCAGGGGAAACAGAGCAGCCGGAGGAAAGTATTGATTACTTCATGTTTGAAATGAAGTACCGGGGCAGCCGGGCAAAAATCAAGGAGAGTCAGCGAAAATACCTGAAATATCTGGAGGGCAAGAACCGGATTCTGGATATCGGTTGCGGCCGGGGCGAGTTTGTGGAGCTTTTGACCGAGCAGGGAAAAACCGGCATCCGGGGAATCGACATCAATGAGGATATGGTCACGTTTTGCAGGGACAAGCATCTTCCAGTGGAATACGGAGACGCCGTAACCTATCTGAAGTCCGTTCCGCAGGGAGAGCTGGAAGGGATTTATATGGGGCAGGTGGTGGAGCATCTTCCCTATGAGGACATGATCCGGCTGATCCGGCTGGCTTATGAAAAGCTGGCGGACGACGGCGTCTTTATCGTCGAGACGCTGAATCCCATGTGCCTGGCCATTTTTTCCAATGCCTTTTATATGGACGTGACGCACAGAAAACCCGTGCATCCGCTGACCCTTGAATTTATACTGAAATCCACCGGATTTTCTTCCGTGGAGAACATTTACTTTTCGGAAATCCGGGATAAGATTCCTGCGCTTCGGGGAAGCGGAATCGAGAACGAAGAAGAGTTCAATGCTGCCATGGGAAGGGTAAACGACCTTCTGTTCGGGATGCAGGATTATGCGGCAATTGCGCGGAAATAGAACAGGATGAAAACAGTTATGAAGAAAGTTGCTTTTGTTGTTCCATGGTACGGGGAAAAGATTCCGGGCGGGGCGGAGGATGCCTGCCGGGAGCTGGCAAAACATCTGAAGCAGGACGGGGTGGACATGGAGATCCTGACGACCTGTGTCCGGGAGTTTGCCAGTGACTGGGGCCGGAATGTATATAAGCCGGGAACGGAAACGGTGGGCGGTATCCCGGTGAGACGGTTTCGGGCCGCTTCCAGGGACCGGGCCGCGTTTGACCGGGTGAATGCCGCATTGATGCGGGGTCAGCCGGTCCGCCGGCAGGAGGAGGAGATTTTTTTCCGGGAGATGGTCCACAGTCCGGATCTAACCCGCTATATCAGGGAACATGCATCGGACTATCATTGCTTTATTCACATTCCGTATCTGTTCGGCACTGCCTATTACGGTATTCCGGCCTGTCCGGAAAAGAGCATTCTGATCCCATGTCTCCATGATGAAAGTTATGCTCATCTGGACGGGATACGAAGGATTTTTGGGCAGGTCCGCGGACTGATCTTTCTTTCCCGGCCGGAAGCGACGCTGGCGGAGCGCCTTTACTCTATAGAAGGCAAGAAGCGCCAGGTGATCGGTTTGGGCATCCGGCAGGATTATTCCGCCGATCCCAGGCATTTTTTCCGCAAATATAAACTGAAACATCCCTTTCTCCTTTATGCCGGAAGAAAGGATGCCGGCAAGAATGTTCCGCTGCTTCTGCAGTATTTCGGGGAATTTCTATCGGAGCATCCGGACTGCCCCCTGGACCTGGTCCTGATCGGAGGGGGAGAGATCGGGATTCCTGCGTCCTGCCGGGGCAGGGTACGGGATCTGGGATTCGTGCCGATTCAGGATAAATACAATGCCTGTTCCGCTGCGCTTGCTTTGTGCCAGCCTTCCTTCAATGAGAGCTTTTCCATTGTGATTATGGAAAGCTGGATAGGGCGGCGGCCGGTGCTGGCGAACAGCAAATGCGCAGTGACCCGGGATTTCTGCGTACAGTCCAACGGAGGGCTTTATTTTGACGGGTATCGTGAGTTTGAAGGCTGCCTGGAATATTTGATGGATCACAGGGAAACGGCGGATCAGCTGGGAAGACAGGGAAGGCGATTCGTAGGGGAAAACTTTGCCTGGGATGTCGTCACCGGAAGATATCGGAAATTTATTGAGGAATTGTACACTTAAGCTGGGGGGAGACAGGATGCCACGCATTGTTCAGATTTTACCCACCGTTGTCTATGGAGATGCGGTCAGCAATCACGCTCTTGCCCTGGCTGACATTCTGAAGCAGATGAATCTGGAAACGGAGATTTATGCCCAGAACATAGGCCGCGGCGCACAGGGAAAGGTAAAGCATATGGATAGATATCGGAATTCCGGAAAGGATATCCTGATTTATCATATGTCCACCGGTACCAGCTTGTCCCGGGATGTGATGAAGATGCCGTCTTTCCGGAAAGTAATGATTTATCACAACATTACGCCGCCGGAGTTTATGCGGGATTACAGCTGGCGGGATTACCGGATTTTAAGGGAAGGGCGCCGGCAGCTGGCCATGATGAAGGACACCTTCGACTGGGCTTTCGGGGATTCGGAGTACAACTGCAGGGAACTTTCACAATATGGGTATCGGAATGTGCATCTCCTGCCGATCCTGATTTCCTATCCGGATTATGGGAAAGTACCGTCCCGCAGGATCCTGACAAAGTATCAGGATGGACGCACCAATATTTTGTTTCTGGGAAGGATCGCGCCGAATAAAAGGCAGGAAGATATCATCAAGACTTTTTTTTATTACAGGAACTACATGGATCCCACTTCCCGGCTGTTTTTGGTGGGCTCCTATACGGGAATGGAGCGTTATTACGGCGCCCTGCAGCTGCTGACAGAAAAGCTGGAGCTTGCAGATGTCTTCTTTACCGGAAAGGTGCCTTTTGAGGAAATTCTGGCGTATTATCGGATCAGTGATGTATTTTTGTGCATGAGTGAGCATGAAGGCTTTTGCGTGCCCCTGATCGAGAGCATGCTGTTCCAGGTCCCCATCCTGGCATACAGCAGTACAGCGATTCCTGATACCCTGGGCAATGCCGGGGTTTTGCTGAAGGAAAAGGATTATGGGATTGCCGCGGAGCTGCTGAACCGGATTGTTCACGACCAGGTGCTGCGGGATAAGCTGATTGCAAATGAAGCCAAACGATTGGAGCATTTTTCCTATGAAAGGGTGGCCGGCTGCGTCCGGGAATATATAAAGGAAATACTGGGTGAAGAAAATGAGCAGAAGTAGAATCGCAATGATCGTGCAGCGGTATGGCAGGGAGATCAACGGCGGATCCGAGCTGTACTGCAGACAGATTGCCGGAAAGCTTGCGGAGGATTATGATGTGCAGGTTTTGACGACCTGCGCCACCGATTATTATGACTGGGCCAATCATTATCCGGAAGGGCTGCAGCAGGTGGATGGGATACCGGTGCTTCGGTTTCGTGTGGATCAGAAAAGAGACCGGAACCGTTTTGACCGGCTGTCTTCCCGGGTATATCACAATCCGCATGCCAGCCTGAAGGATCAGATGGAATGGATGGAGCTTCAGGGCCCGCTGTCCTCCGGACTGATTGATTATATCCGGCAAAACCGGGAGAATTATGATATCTTTATTTTTATGACCTATCTTTATTACACCACCTTCGCCGGACTCCGACAGATCCCGGAGAAAAGCATGCTGATACCGACGGCCCATAACGAGCCTTCCATTTATATGGGAATTTTTTATCCGTTTTTTCATCTTCCGAGGGCTGTGATTTATCTGACGGAGGAAGAAAAGCAATTGGTAAACCGCACGTTCCATAACGGCTACAAGCGGTCCGATGTGGTTGGCATCGGGATCGACCTGCCCGGACAGATTGATGCCGGGGCGTTCCGGGAGAAATACCACATCCCCGGGGATTTTCTCATTTATGTGGGCAGACTGGATGAGTCCAAGGGATTACCCCGTCTGTTCGACTATTTCCTGCGCTATAAAAAAGAGCATCCTTCCGATCTCAAACTGGTGCTGATGGGCAAAGCGGCAATGGATATTCCGCGGGATCCGGACATTCTGCCTTTAGGCTTTGTCAGTGACGGGGACAAATACAACGGAATGGCCGCCGCCCGGCTGCTGGTCCTTCCTTCCCGCTTTGAGAGCCTGTCCATGTCGGTGCTGGAAAGCATGGCTCTGGGAGTGCCGGTTCTGGTCAACGGAAAGTGCGATGTGCTGAAGGGGCACTGTATCCGAAGCAACGGCGGGCTGTACTACATCAATTATTACGAATTTGAAGAATGCCTTCACCTTCTGACCGGCAGAAAAGACATGTATGAAAAAATGGAGGAAAATTGTGTAAAATATATCCATGATCACTATACCTGGAAAAGTGTCATGGCAAAATACAAAAAATTGATCGATCAAACGCTGGAGGACATCCGTTCGCAGTCGGTTTCCGGCTGAAGGCAGGATGCCGGAGGAAAATCCTTTTCCGCCGGGCAGGTTCGATCATGGGAAAGGTGTTGAAAACCATGAAGGGTTCCTTCATATTATTGTCGATGGTCTGCATCCTTCTTGACTGTTGGCTTTTGTCGAAAAAAGAGAACAGAAAAAGTATGCCGGAGAACCTTTTTCTTTCCGTATCCGGTGTTGTTGTCTGGCTGGCAGCCGCGGCTCTGGGCCTGACGATTCTGGGAGAATACAGTCTGGTTCATCTAAATTTGATATTGGCGGTCACCGCTGCATTGCTTTGCCTGGCTCTGCTCTTTACCGGGATGGCGGACAGGCGGCGCAGAAAACAGCCCGGCAGCGATGCCGGAGTCGGCGCGGGTCGGGGGCAGGAACCTGTAGGCGATGCTGCCCTCCTTCGGAAGAAACCGGATCGGTACCATCTGATCCTTTTTCTGATCTGTCTGGCGGCCTTGCTCCTTTATGTGCTTTTTCCCACGGAATATCTTATCGGCGGGCGGGATCCCGGCGTCTATACCATACAGGGAGCTTACATCAATCAAAGCGGCGGATTGTATATCCATGATAATTATCTCAGTGAAAATTACGAAAGGCTTCAGGACGTGATTCGCAACGGATACCCGGGCTTTTATTCCGCCTTTGAGCGTGGCCTTTCCAGGGATCCCGGCCAGATCATTCCTCAGTTTCTGCCTATGTTTCCCAGCGTACTGGCCATTGGCTTTTCTCTGGCCGGTGTGGACGGCGCCGTGCGGGTCAACGCCCTGATCGCGGTTCTGTCCCTGATTGCCTTTTATGCGTTTGCAAAAGGGTTGATCGGGCGAAAAGGCGCCCTGCTGGCAACGCTGCTGCTGGCCATCAATCCATCCCAGATCTGGAATGCGCGCATTACCCAGACGGAAATCCTGTCCCAGTTTCTGTTTTTCGCCGCCATGGCTGTCTTTACGGAGGGATATCGCAGGAACGACCGGAAGGCAGCTGCGATCAGCGGAATCTTGATGGGCATCAGCTGTTTCAATCGGATTGACACTTACATATTCGGACTGGGGATTTATCTCTGTACTGCGTACATTATTCTGGTCCACCGGGGGAAAAGCCGGTTTTATCTTACCACATCGCTGTGGTATACCGTTGGTATGGTATTATCCGTGTTGTACGGATTCCGGTACAGTGCGCCCTATTACCGGGATCTGTGGGTGATTGGTTCTTTAAAGATGCTGCTGCTGGCCAACGCTGCTTTCGTCCTGCTGATCCCCCTGGCTTTTCTGATCCGGAAACTTATTATCGACCGGAAGCCGGATACGTTTCGTCCTCTGTTTTTCTGTAGCATGCGGTTGAAACGGCGAAGGCTTCCCCAGTGGTTCACCTGTGTTCTGTTTGCCCTGTTCCTGTTTGCTTCCTTTATTCGCCCACTCTATTTTACAGGCGGATTTGAAGTCGGCACAGAGGAATATTTCAGAACCCATTCCTTGTTGGAATTCGGCTTCTATGTTCCTCAGATTGCCATGCTTTTTGGTTTTCTGGGTGTTTATCACATCATACGGGGAAAGGGGATACACCCTTATCTGATTTTTATTGCCATTTCTGCTGCCAGTATTTTGATCTATACGTACCAGCCCAGTATTACTCCGGATCATCCCTGGGCGTCCCGAAGGTGGATTACGGTCAACATCCCGGTGGTCCTTCTTATGGCGGTTTATGGAATACAGAAAATTAGATTTTACGGGAGAAGTTGGAATCGTTGGATCAAGAACGCCGTTGTTTTTTCGTTATTCATTTTTTCGCTGTCGCAATCCGGATTGTTTCTCTTTCAGAGTATGTTCAAAGGATATGGGGCACAGTTTGAGAAGGTGGCCAGAGCAATACCGGAGGACACGCCGGCATTTGCGGAAGACGGTCAACTGGCTTCTCCCCTGACCTATATCAATGGAAAGAAAGTGTATCTGTTGAAGGAGGGAGGCTTTTCGCAGCCGATGGCAGATTTCATAAAGGAGGAAGGATCCATTTATGGAGTTGGCTGGCCAAATTACAAACAGGTCGATTTTATGTTCCGAAACGGTATATCTTTGTCCCGCGTGCATGATGAATGGATCAGGGGATTCTATCCGGAACAAAGCCGGGGGCATTATCCGGAAAAGGTGGTTCCGCGGGACTACGACGCTGGCGTCCGTCGTCTTGACTATTCCCCTGAAAACCTGTATTATACGTACAGCCTGCCTGCCGACTTTGAGACACGAAACGGTGTTCCAGACGGGGGCAGTATAACTTCCAACGGACAGGCCGGATTTTTGCTGTTTGGCAACTATACCTCCCTGTCGGCCGGTACCTATGAATTGTCCTTTTCAGGAAAGCTGCCGGAGGCTCACCAGGGAATCAGCAGGGACACGGCAGCAAGTGCTGCGGACAGCAGTGGAATGAAACAGGGCAGTAAGGCAGGAAAACCTCATTCGGAGGAAGATGCGGATGAGAAAACGGGATTTATCGATATTGTCTGCCGTCAGGGCGGACAGAAGGTGAGCCTGGGGAATCTGACGGACTTTTCGAACGGCGGGAAGCTTTCCGGTACCCTGTCCTTTACCCTGGATCAGGAGGAAAAGGATGTGGAATTCCGGGTTTATGCCGGAGAAGGCGTTTCCCTGACGGTGGATGGAATGGTGCTGAAGAAAGTCCGGTGAAATCCGGCAGGACGGAGGAATACAGCTATTATGGATACCATATTGATCACAGGGGCAAAGGGACAACTGGGACATGCGCTGATGCGGTATGCCGGCAAGGATTCGTCGATGCGGTTTATACCGGTTGATCTTGCGGATGCAGATATTACCGTGCTGGACGAGGTGATTCGTCTGGTGCGTGAGGCAAAGCCGGATATTCTCATCAATTGTGCGGCCTATACGGCGGTGGATCAGGCCGAATCTGATGCAGACCGGGCCTTCCTGGTCAATGCGGTGGGTCCGAAAAATCTGTCCATTGCAAGTTTTGATCTTGGGATTCCCATGGTACAGATCTCCACGGATTATGTTTTCGACGGCAGCGGGGCGAAGGACAGGGACGGGAGATTGCGGCCCTATCGGGAATCGGATCCCATTTCGCCGCAGACCGTTTATGGCCGGACCAAACGCCTGGGAGAACTCATGACCATGCAGCACAATCCCCGGCATTACATTATCCGGACCGCATGGCTGTATGGAGAAGGACATAATTTTGTACGGACCATGCTTCGTCTGGCTTCCGGGAAGGATCCCGTACGGGTGGTGGACGATCAGACAGGGAGCCCGACCAGTGCGGATGAGCTGGCAAAGGCAATTCTTGCGCTGATCCGGACCGGACAATATGGACTGTACCACGGCACCTGTGAGGGAGCCTGCACCTGGTATGATTTCACAAAGGAAATCTACCGGCTGAAAGGGATCCGGAAAGAGGTCCTTCCCATATCCACGGAGGATTACCCCACGCCGGCCAGACGGCCCGCGTATTCCGTGCTGGAGAATTATCTGCTGGATCAGACAACGAAAATCCGTTTTGCCTCCTGGCAGGATGCCATACGAAATTACTTATGCGATTAGGCGGTCCGTACCGGGCCGCGGAATGAAACAATCCATACAGATCTGCCGGAACATTGACAGGATAACGGAAAGACGGCAGGATGGAAAGGGGCTTTTGCAAATGAAAGGTATTATATTGGCGGGAGGGACCGGCTCCAGGCTGTATCCCCTTACGAAAGTAACCAATAAGCATCTGCTTC